>Ga0207770_100109_pt1 | contig 71418 bp, 71 predicted proteins | sample A23E2SouthBayCA_FD_187729 | JGI IMG/M metagenome (GOLD analysis project Ga0207770, IMG submission 187729) | Aerobic enrichment media microbial communities from Eden Landing Ponds, California, USA - A23 E2 (SPAdes) | ecosystem: Environmental > Aquatic > Marine > Unclassified | place: Emeryville...
AAAAACATGGGTGAAAACGGCTGAACCCTCGCTTCGCTCGGGTTCAGTGAACCGCGCTTCGCTTCGCTCGGCGCGGATGCCAATGATACGTTCACACCCTGTAGCGACCGTGAGTACGTCTCGCAGTTTCAACTCACAGCATCACACACAGCCGAAAAACGAGGGCCGCAGATCAGCCTATCCTGCGCTCAGCACTCGCTCCAGCCGCAACTCTCGCACGTTTTGCAGCCTTCGGAGTAGTACAGGGTCATCGACCCGCACTCGGGGCACTCGGGGCTCTCGCCGGCGTCGATGAGGTCCTGCTGGGCGTCGGTGGTGCCGGCCGTCTCACGGGCGCCGCCCTCGGCGGGTTCGCCGGCCGAGGTGTCGGCCGACGCGGCCGTCGCGCCGCCGTCGGTCTCGGGGTCGGGCGTGGCGACCGCACCGACGTCGCGGCTGGGGTCCTCGCCCTCTTCGGACTCTTCGGCGGTCTCCTCCAGCGTCTGTTGCTGGGGATAGCCCTTGTCGATCTCGTCGTCGAGGTACCGCCGCAGGGCCGTGCCGATGGCGTCCGGGATGGACTGGATCTGCTCGCCCTTGTCCCAGGCGACCTTCGGCGACCGGATCCCCTGTAGTTCGTCGGCGATCTCGTAGGGGTCGACGCCCGAGCGCAGCGCCGTCGAGATGGTCTTGGCCAGCGCCTCGGTGAACGAAGCCGTGAACCCGCCGGAGTTGCCGATGTTGGCGAACAGTTCGAAGGGACGCTCGTTCTCGGGGTCCTCGTTGATGTTGACGTAGAGCTTGCCGTAGCCCGTGTCGATGCGCTGGGTGACGCCGTGGAGCACGTCCGGCCGGGACTGCTTCTGGGCGTACTCGGTGGTCTCGCCGTCGGCGGCGCCGAGGATCTCGCCGACCTCGTGGTCGACGGAGGCCTGGACGGCCTCCTCGTCGAGGAACGCGTCGAGGCCGCCGAAGATCTCCTCGATCTGGGCGACGATTTCCTCGGCGTCCATGTCGGCGAACTCCGTGTTCTGGGCGCGCGTGGTGAGCACCTGCTTCGAGCGGGTGCCGTCGCGGTAGTAGGTGACGCCCTTGCCGCCGTGGTCGTAGATGTACTCGAAGACCTCCGCGGCGTCCTCGACGGTGGAGTCGTTGGGCGCGTTCACCGTCTTCGAGATGGCGGAGTCGACGCCCTCCTGACAGGCGACCTGGACGCCCGCGTGGTCCTTGGCGGAGAGGTCGCCGGTCGTGACGAACAGTTCGCCGACGGCGTCGGGGACGGTGGTCAGGCCGTCCACGCCGTCGAACTCGTTGTTCGCCATCTGCTCCTGGGCCTCCTGCTTGACGGCGTCGACGTCGATGTCGTTTTCCTCCAGGACCCGGAGGAAGTAGTCGTCGAACTCGACGAGCATCTCGTCGCCCTGGACGTCGTCGGAGACGTTCTTGTAGTAGGCGACGTTGTAGATGGGCTCACACCCGCCGGTCGTGTTGCCGACCATACTGGTCGTCCCGGTGGGGGCGATGGTCGTCGTGTTGTGGTTGCGAACGGGGAAGCCGTCCGCCCACTCGTCGGCGTCGAGTCCCGTCTGCTTCTCGAACCACTCGCTGTACTCGGTGGGGTCGGCGAACTTGGACCTGTCCCACTCGCCGAACGTTCCCCGATCTTCGGCGAGTTCGTGGCTCGCCCACTTCGAGCCGTGGTTGATGTGGCGCATCAGCTGGCGGGCGACCTCGTTCGAGGAGTCGGAGCCGTACCGCAGGCCGAGCTGGATGTACAGCTGTGCCAGGCCCATCACGCCGAGACCGACCTTGCGCATCTGCCGGACAGTCTCTTCGATCTCGGGGACCGGGAAGTCCGACATGGTGACGACGTTCTCCAGGAAGCGAGTCCCCATCTCGATGCGGTAGTCGAACTCGTCCCAGTCGATCGCCTCCGCGAGGAAGGCGTCGACGGCGTCCTCGTGGGTGGCGTACTCGTCGCCGTGTGCGTCGTACCAGACGCGCCAGTCCGGGGCGTCCTCGGCCGCGAGCGTCGAGAGGTTGATGTGCCCGAGGTTGCAGGCCTCGTACTCCTCGAGGGGCTGTTCACCACAGGGGTTGGTCGCGAGGATGCGGTGGTCCGGGTGTTGTTCGACGTCGAAGGAGTGTTCCTTGTTGACGCGTTCGAGGTAGATGATCCCGGGTTCGCCGTTCTCGTGGGCGCCCTCGATGATGTGCTCCCAGAGTTCCGCGGCGGGGACCGACAGCACCTCGCCGACCTCGACGTACTCGCCGAGGTCGAACATGTCGTACAGTTCCTTGGTCTCGGCGGTGGCGACGTGGGGTTCCCCCGTGCGCGGGTTCGTGAACGTGTAGTCCTCGTCGGCTTTCACCGCCTCCATGAAGCGGTCGGTGACACCCACCGAGATGTTGAAATTAGAGAGGTGGCCCTCGACGGCGTTGCGCAGATGCTTGGGTACCTTGCCGTCGTCGTCGATGAGGTCGCGGGCCTCCTCCAGGGCGTCGGCGAAGGAGTTGTGCGTGAAGTCGTCGGGGTCGTTCAACCGCAGCGTCTGGGCCAGCGAGACGTCCTTGTTCTTGGCGTGGATGAACTGGATGACGTCCGGGTGAGAGACGCGCATGACGCCCATCTGGGCCCCCCGGCGGGCGCCCCCCTGCGCGATGGTCTCACACATCTGGTCGAACGTGCGCATGAACGTGATCGGCCCCGACGCGATCCCCCCGGTCGACCCGACGGCGTCGCCGTACGGGCGCAGTCGCCAGAAGGCGTAGCCCATGCCACCGCCGGACTGGAAGACCTGTGCGGCCTCCTTGGCGGTCTGGTGGATGTCGTCGATGTCGTCCTCGGGACTGTCGACGAAACACGCCGAGAGCTGCTGGAGTTCGTCGCCGGCGTTCATCAGCGTCGGCGAGTTCGGCATGAAGGAGAGCTGCTCCATCAGGTCCTGAAACTCCCCGGCAGTCCGTTCGACGTGGCCCCGGACCTCCTCGGGGAGTTCGGGCACGACCGTCTCGTAGGCGAACTTGTTGACGTTGTACTGCGAGAGGGTCGTCTCCGCGTCGTCGTCGGCAGTGACGCCCGCACCGAACACTTCCTCGGCGAGTTCGTCTCGCCGGGGGTGGTCGGGCTTGAGCTGGTCGGGCGTGACCGTGACCTCGACGCCCTGGTTGTCGGCCTCGTAGACGGCCTCCGCGAGCGCGATGTTCTTCGCGACGCGGTCGAACAGGTCCGCCTGGGACTCGACGAGGTCGCCGTTGGCGTCCTTGCGGAGATACCGTGCCGGCAGAATGTTGTGATACGCGTTGCCCGTCAGCCGCTCCTCGAGTGTGTCCCCCGTCGTCCGTTTTATCGGTAACTGCAGGTCGTCCGCTGTCAGCTCCGCGTTACTCATTCGCACCACCCCGGCGGCCGGCCCCGTGACCGGCACTGTCGCTGTGATCGTGTGGCCTCGTTCCTATCATCTGTGACGGAAATTCTGTTTGCGTGCGTCCCAAATAACCCTTTGGTTTACGGGTAATTGTCGCCCCATGCACCTGTCTATATGATTATCCAAAGCGGCGGCTATCCGTGTAGCTCTTCCGTATACCCGTGCGTTCCATCTAGACTGGAGAGACGATATTAAAGATGCCCAGACCGGAGTGAAAGTGGTCGTTTCGACTGCAGATACGCAAGAGAGCGATGGGATTCGCACGAGAAACAGTAGGGGGTCCACACACCTATCTCTGTCGTCGACCGCCGCGGCTCGTCCGGAACAGTGCCGGGCCACGCAACTATCAGAGAACGTATGTCTTCGACAGACACGCCCGTTCTATCGGCGCAGCGGTCTCGTCGAGTTATAGTCCGATTTCTTCTATACTCGATCTGGTAGGTAAGGGCAGATTACCGGGGGGCAGTACGGTGACGGGGGCGTCCGTATCTTTATTCCCGAGGGGCGAGAGGGGTCGGATATGCTCTCGACGCAAGCACCGTTCGTGTTCGGGTCGGTCCCGCTCCAACTGGGCGAGTTTTTCCTCTCGCCGCTCGGGGCACTCGTCCTGCTCGCGGGCTTCGCCGTAGTGATCCTCGTCGGTCGTTTCTTCCTGAAGGTCGCGTGGCGACTCGTCGTGATCGGGATCATCGTCGTCGGGACGCTGTACATCCTCGGCCTGCTCGGGTTCAACTTCCTCTAGGACGTGGGTTCGAACCCGACCTCGGCGTGAGTCAGGTGACGGTGTACCCGCCGTCGATGAGGACGGACTCGCCGGTGACGTACCACGCTGCCTCGCTCGCCAGGTAGACCGCCAGCGGCGCGATGTCCCCGGGACTCGCGAACTCTTCGACGAGCATCTCCGAACGCCACGTCTCCAGGACGTCGTCGCCGTGGACGATGTTGTCCGTGATGACGTACCCCGGATTGATATTGTTCACCCTGATACCGTGTTCGGCCCACTCGGCTGCCAGCTGGTTCTTGAACGCCTCCAGTCCGCCCTTCGAGGCCTGGTAGTCGACCTGCCGCTGGGGGTAGTTGGCGATAAAGGCCGACATCGACGAAATGTTGATGACCGTGCCGCCGTCGCCCGCTTTCATCACTTCGCCAGCGTACTTCGAACAGCGGTATGCGCCGGTGAGGTTGACGTCGATCGTCTCGGCCCACTCCGCGACCGACTTGTCCTCGACGGCGTTGTGGTGGACGATCCCGGCGTTGTTCACGAGGATGTCGAGGTCGCCGAACTCGTCGACGGTCGCCGACACCATCGCCTCCACGTCGTCCTCGTCGGTGACGTCGGTGCGGACAGCGAGCGTCTCGGCGCCCGTTTCCTCGGCGATCGCCTCGGCCGCCTCGCGTCCGCTTTCGGCGTCGCGGTTGGCGACGACCACGTTCGCTCCCACCTCGGCCATCCCCTCGGCGATGGCCCGTCCGATGCCGCGGTTGCCGCCCGTGACGACTGCCGTCTGTCCGTCGAGTCTGAACCGGTCCAGGACTGTCATGTACACCCGAACGGCCGGCGACGGCTTCAACGTCCGGGCTCCGGTGATCCGGGACCTGTCGGGTCGCTGGCGCCGGGGACGCGAACGGGAGAGCGCGCGGGAGGTGCCGGTCAGTCGACCGGATCGACGGCCGTGATCTCGCAGGTCTACCGCGGAACCGACACACTCGCGAGACCGCTCCCGGTCAGCTCTCGTGGATCCCCTGGCGCTCTTTTTCGAGGCGCTGGCACCCGACCACCAGCGAATCGGGGAGGTCGGTCGCCTCCGAGTGCAGGGCCTCGAACACGACCGCGATCTCGTCGAACCGGGGCCCGGGAAACGCCCGAAACGGGTCGGACTCCCACCGGACGAACCCCAGTTCGTCGAGCAACGGCAGGTGAACGTGTCGCAACTCGATCCGGAGTGTCTCGCTGTCGACAGGGACGTTGGGATTCACCGCGCTCTCGGGCAACGACACCGGATCGGCGTCGCCCGCGTCCAGGAGCGAAACCACCAGCTGGCGACGTGGTTCGGCCGAGGCCGCCCGGAACACCTCGTCCCACCGGTCGACGACTCGCCGGCCGTTCTCGAACCGTGTACTCGACATCGGCCGTGATACGAAGCGCTCGCAGTTAAGTGTAGCCCATAGATCACGTCTGCCCCTCGCCCCGACCGGTGTGTGGGCTCACGTCCGTTCTGGAGCGGCGCTACTCGACTGAGACCGTCCGGTCGTCGAACACGACGACGCTGTAGTCCGCGTATTCGAACTCGACGGACGCCCGGCCGGGACCGTCGCCCCGGGTCGAGGCAAGCAGGACGTCGAGCGCCTCCGGATCGACCGCGTCGTAGAGCGGCGGGAGTTCCGTTTCGTCCACGCCGTCGCGCGCCGCGACGGCGCTGACGACGGCCTCCGAGTATTGTAGAGCCATATGGCTCCCGCAAACAGGATTCATCTCGACCCTGAGGTAGGCGATAACTCACTTATGTGCTGTGATCGGCCGTTCTGGCGCCCGTACACGGATTCCATGTGGTAACAACGTGGCCCGGAACGGGCACACGACCGACCGCCTCACAGCGGGATGTTCCCGTGTTTCCGGTCGGGATGGTCGACGCGTTTCCCCTCCAGACTCTCCAGGTCGTCTATCAGTCGGGCGCGAGTCGCGGCGGGTTCGACCACGTCGTCGAGATAGCCCCGTTTCGCGGCGGTGTAGGGGTTAGCGAAGGCGTCGCGGTACTCCTCGATGAGTTCCTGTCGTTTCTGTTCGACCTGTTCGGCGGCCTCGAGTTCGTCGTCGTAGAGGACGTTCACGGCGCCCTCGGGGCCCATGACCGCGATCTCCGCGCCGGGCCAGGCGTAGTTGACGTCCGCGCCGACGTGTTTCGACGCCATGACGTCGTAGGCCCCGCCGTACGCTTTCCGGGTGATCACAGTGAGGAGCGGCACCGTCGCCTCCGAGTAGGCGTACAGCAACTTGGCGCCGTGTTTGATGATGCCGCCTCGTTCCTGGTCCTTGCCGGGCATGAACCCCGGTACATCGACGAACGTGACGATCGGGAGGTTGAACGCGTCACAGAAGCGGACGAACCGCGACCCTTTCAGCGAGGCGTCGATGTCGAGCGTCCCGGCGTTGACCCGGGGCTGGTTCCCGACGACGCCCACCGATTGGCCGTCCAGGCGGGCGAAGCCCGTCACGATGTTGCGGGCGTAGCGGGGCGCGACCTCGAAGAAGGAGTCCTCGTCGAGAACGCCCTCGACGACGCGGACCATGTCGTACGGTCTCTGCGGGGCGTCGGGCACCACCTCGGGCAGGTCCTCGTCGCGCCGGTCGGGGTCGTCCCAGGGATCGACGCGGGGCGGGTCCTCGACGTTGTTGCTCGGCAGGTACGACAGCAGATACCGGATGTCGTCCAGGGCCTGCTCCTCGGCGGCGGGCGTGAAGTGTGCCACCCCGGACTCGGTGGCGTGGGTGTCGGCCCCGCCGAGCTCGTCGAAGGTCACCTCCTCGCCGGTGACCGTCTCGATGACGTCCGGGCCCGTGATGAACATGTGGCTGGTGTCTTCCACCATGAAGATGAAGTCCGTAATCGCGGGCGAGTAGACCGCACCGCCGGCACAGGGGCCCATGACGGCCGAGATCTGGGGGACGACGCCCGAGGCGAGTTGATTGCGGTGGAAGATGTCGGCGTAGCCCGCCAGCGAGTCGACGCCCTCCTGGATGCGCGCGCCGGCCGAGTCGTTGAGACCGATTATCGGCGCCCCGGTCTCCATCGCCTTGTCCATGACCTTGCAGACTTTCGCGGCGAACTCTTCGCCGAGTGCGCCGCCGAAGACGGTGAAATCGTGAGCGAAGACGAAGACGGTGCGGCCGTGGACCTCGCCGTACCCGGTGACGACACCGTCGCCGGGGACGTGTCGCTCGTCCATATCGAAGTTCGTCGAGCGGTGTTCCCGCAGGCTGTCGATCTCGACGAAACTGTCGTCGTCGAGGAAGTAGTCGATGCGCTCGCGGGCGGTCTTCTTGCCTTTCTCGTGCTGGGCGTCGATCCGGTCCTGGCCGCCGCCCAGTCGCGCCTGTTCCTTGCGCTCGCGCAGGTCCTCGATGTCCTCCTCGCGGGTCACAGCGGTCCCTCCCGTCGGCGCGTCCCTGTGGTCATTGCCAGTCAATGGTGGGTTCCGGAAAAAAGCGTTTCCCGACTCGCTCGACCGACCACGGCACGGGCCCGTCGCCGGGACGGTCCGATCAGAGACGCTTTTTACGCGCCGGTGTCTCTCCCGGGTCGTGAAGAACGTCACGGCGCGCGAGTCCAACCCCTTCGGGTTCGACCCACCGTGCGAGCAGTTCGTCCCGGGTTTCGGCGACGCCAACGCCCACTTCCACGTCGTCGGCGACCACCCCGGCGTCCACGGCGGCGCCGACACCGGCTACCCCTTCACCGGCTTCGAGTCGAGCGAACGCCTCCAGCGCGCGCTCCAGGCGGGCGGCCTCCTGAAAGAAACCGGCACGCCCCCCGTCGTCGAGCGGACCTACTTCTCGTATCTCCACATGTGCGTCCCGGAAGGGGTCCCGACCCCGCAGGACTACGCCGACCTTCAGGCGTTTTTCGACGCGGAGGTCAGGGCGATCACCGCCCACGTCCTCCTGCCGGTAGGCGAGCGGGCCACGAGACACGTCTTCCGGCACATGAGCGCCGAACCCGCCGAGGACGTCGACATGGACGAGTGGCACGCCACCGAACTCTCGGGGAGTGGCTGGCTCATCTACCCGGTCAAAGACCCCGCAACGTGGGACGACGACGACGAGGACGCACTCGTCGCGGCACTCGAGACGCTCCGCCAGCGCGACTACCGCCGCGAGGCCGACCTCGGCCGCTTTCTCCCCGGTGACGACCCGTACATGGTCCGGTAGGCGTTCGTCGGCCGGGTTCAGGCCGCGATCCGGTCGACGAGCGGGGCCACGCGCTCGTCCCCGTCCAGGTCCGCGAGCAGCGCGTCGCGCTCGACCGCCAGTTCGAAGCGTGGACGACCCTTCCCGGTCGCGGAGGTATCCCCGCGGATCGCCGACAGCAGTCCGGCGGCTTCGAGTTCGTTGAGCGCGCGGGAGACCTCTCCTTCGGAGGGCGTGCCGACCACGTCGGTCGCGACGGCGTCGAGCGAGTCCCTGCACGCGCGACGGATCTCACCGGCGTGGGCCGGCGTGGCCCCCTCGTCCGCGAGGTCGACGACCCCGAGCAGGACGACGCGGTGAGTCAGTGACGTCTCCTCGATCCCGGCAGTTTCGCTCATGTCACTCGATTCGACCGGATCCGGAATAACGGTTGTGTAGTTCGCCGACCCTCGAGAGGGGCTCCGGCGTTCAGTTCCCGGACGTGTTCCGCGCCGGCAGTTGCGGGATGAGCCACGCGAGGAAGTGGTCGGGACTGCGGGTCTGGGTCCAGACGCGCCCCTCGCCGCTGAACTCACAGACCAGTCCCTCGCCGCTGAACAGCGTCGACTTCAGCCCGCCGACCTTCCGAACCGAGAACTCCAGCGTCTCCTCGAAGGCGACGATGTGTCCCGTGTCGACGATGTGCGTCTCGCCGGCCTCGATAGTTCGCTCCTCGATAGCGCCGTAACTCGAGAGGAAGGCCGGCCCGCTCCCCTGTAACCGCAGGAGGAAGAGCCCCTCGCCGCCGAAGAAGGTCCGTGTGCCGCCGAACTCGGTGTCGACGTCGATCGACGGGTCCGACGCCAGAAACGACGTCGACTGGACGTACAGCGTCTCGTCGGTCAGGTCGTGATGGGAGACGTCGCCCGACAGCGCGGGTGCCAGCTGGAGTTGTCCCGACTCGCGAGCGGTGAACGTGTTCATGAAAAACGACTCGCCGCCGAACACCGACCGGGAGAGCGACTTCAGGATGCCTCCCTCGGCACTCGTCTCCACGTCGATCCCCGGTGACTGGCTGACCATCGCACCCGCCTCCGACCGGACCGACTCCCCGGCGTCGAGGTCGAGCGTGAGCTGTGCGTAGGACGGCCTGTGAGCGATCTCGTGCTCCATAGCGCGTAGACACGCGGCGCACTTGAGAAGGTTGTTACCAGTCAGATGTGTGCGGACGGCATCCGCGGGACGGAGTCCGCGGGCGACCGGACTCGGCTCTCGGACGGCGTGGCACCGACGGCCGTCGGCCGGAGCGCGGACTGTCGGTCGGTCTGTTCGTCGAGCGACCCCCCGTCCGAGACCTGTGCCTCGATGAACCCGACGCGGACGACGAGCTCGCGGTCGAACTCCTCGCTCAACTGGTCGTCCCAGCGCTGGGCGAGGTCGGGTGGTGCCTCGAGGTCACGGGGGATACCGACGAGGACGTTCACCCGCGGTTCGTTCCCCAGGAGCAGGTCGATCGGTTCGTAGTCGACCGTCACCGAGACGAGTTCGACGCCCTCGATGTCGGCCTCGTCGAAGCGTTGCTGGAGCTTTCCCCGGGTCTGTTGCTCGAAGGACTGGGTCTGGAACGTCGTCCACGTGACCGCGCCGAGAGCGATCGAGAGGACCGCGATGGCGACCACGATCACGGCGACGCGCGAGACGACCGACGCACGGACGCCCTCGAACTGGTCGGCGTCGAGGGGCTTGAACCCCGCGGCCCAGAAGAGCCCGAGCGCCGAGACGTTGATCGCCAGCAGGTTCACGACGACCAGCACCGCGCCCGCGATGGCCACACCGGGCAGCCCGAACGCGATACCGAGTCCGGACGTCGCCGCCGGGACGAGCGCGACGGCGATCGCGACGCCCACGAGCGTCGACCCGGAACCGCGCATGATGCTGAGCGACCCGGCGATCCCCGACCCGAGCGCGAGAAAGAGCGACAGGAAGTTCGGGCTCGTCCGCTCGGCGACCTGGGGGACGGTCCGGATGTCGAGCTCCGGCGGGATCAGGACCGTCTGCTGGAGGAGCCAGCCCATGACCGCCGCGACCAGGATCGCGGTGACGAGGCCCGTCACCTGGAGCGTGACGCCCCGCGTGGCCATCCTCGGGTCGTCGAGGATCGTCCCGACGCTCGCGGAGATGACCGGTCCCATCAGCGGTGCGACGACCATCGCGCCGATGATCGTCGCCGCCGAGTCGAGCAACAGCCCCGTCGTCGCGATGACGGTACGCAGGACGAGGAACGCGAAGAACGTGGAGTTGGCCGGCGCGAGGTCCTGGGCACGCGCGTACAGCTCTTCCCGGGAGATCCGCAGGGCGGGAAAGCGCTCGACCAGCGCCGACAGGCGCTGTGAGACGACCGTCTCGGTGGGGAGGACGATCGTGTAGGCGTCCTCGCGGACACCGGCCTCGGTCAGTCGTTCCATCACCGGTTCGACGCCGCTCGGCGGGACCGGGAACTGGACCATCGCCTCGAAGTCGCCGCGACCGACCTCGTCGAAGACGGCGTAGTCGACGCCCTGGTCGTCGAGTGCCTCGAGGACGGCCGTTCGATTCCCAGCCGGGATCAGCACCTGAACGAGTCGCATGGTTTGTCCTGGTCCGTCTGTGACCGCGACGCGAGACGGCAGCGCGCGTTTCGACCGGCTGGAACCGGCGCAGCGATGTCCTCGGACGGCGAGCAGAGCCCGTGGCGGCGCTCCGTGAACGCGGAACGTCTGCCCGACGTCAGCGGCGACCAGTCGTCCCGACCGTCAGCGACGACCGGTTACCCCGCGACCTCTTCGGCGGCGAAGGCCTCGCGGAGTCGGGTCTCGTCCTCGGGCGAGAGGTTGGTCTCGATAATCTCGAAGGCGACGTCGGTCGTCTCCTCGACGATGCGTTCCAGCTGGGCGTCACGCGTCAGGAGGAACAGCGCGGATTCGCCGGGTTCGATCGCTTCGCTCACTTTCTTGATGAAATCATCGTCGATGCCGATGTCACCGAGTTTTCCGGCGATCGCACCGCTGGCTGCTCCGGCGAGCAGGCCGAGCCACGGCGCGAAAAAGAGCAGGCCGATGAGCATGCCCCAGAACGCGCCACCGAGTGCGCCCGCTCCGACGAGGCTGTGTGCCTGTTTGACCTTCGCGCGCCCGTTCTCGTTGCGGACCACGACCGCGGCGTCTTCCAGCGTGATCAGCTCGCGCTTCTGGAAGTCGGACCTGTTCCCACGCGTCGCTTCGGCGTCGTCTACGTCGTCGAACGCCAGCACTACGAGCGAACCCATGCGCCGTCTCCGAGCGGACAACGGCCCATAGTAATAGGTCGGCTGTTGTCGCGCAATCGAATCGTACCGAGCGGGATCACGCGAGACGACATCTAGACCGGAAGACCGAGACCGGAGACGCGCCGTTCAGTTGAGCGCGTCGACTTCCTCGGCGAGGTCGTCGACTTCGTCGACGGGGCCGTTGACGAAGAGTCCGTGGCCGATGAACGCGACGGCGACCAGTGCCAGTGCGGGTACTGACGTCGTCAGCGGCACCGGATCCCGACGCCGACACCGACCGCGAGACTACCGAACACGCCCAGCAACAGCAGGTCGTAATACGTCCATGTGTGAGCCATAACTTATCGAGGATGCGAGCGGAGATGAGCGCTGGGGCACCTCCGGGAACACCAGAGAGCCGCGCACCGACGTTTTCGTGCCTTTTCGGGCCGTTTTATAGCTTCTCAGAGCGGCGATCCAGCCCCTCACTCCGTGACGAGCGGCGTCTCGCTCCGGTAGACGATCCGCATCGGGAGGCCCTCCGGGTCGGTCGGCGGGTCCGGGGGGAGCGAGTGGAGGTCGCCGGGGCCGGGATAGGCGGTGTAGGCGAGGACAGTGGCGTCGAGGACGTCGTCGACGCTGACCTCGTGGCCGCCGGTGGCCTCGGCGGCCGCCTGGACGACCGGCGGGGCGTCGCGGTCGTAGCCCGCGAGCGTCCGCATCCGCTCGGCGTAGCCCGCCGCCTGGCGCTTCGAGTACTCCAGCGGGTCGCCGGCGAAGGCTCGGAAACACACCTCGGGGTGGGATTCGACGAACGCCGGGCGGGCCTCGGGGACGTTCTGCAGGAGTTCGTCGACGGCGGCGATGCCGTCGCTGATGGCGAAGGCCTGTTTCGAGAGCGAACGGCCGGTCTTGCGCTCGTTGACTCGCTTGGCCGCGGGGTAGCGGCGCTTGCGCGTCGCCTCCCGGACGGGCGGGGTGAACACCGCGCCCGACCGCCGACCGAGGACCCCGCGGGCGAGCGCGTCGCACTCGCGGCCCTCTTCACCGCTCTCGTGCAGGCCGATGGGGACGTCGACGAGGACGCGCTCGGCGCGCTCCTCGTAGCGAGCCCAGAGGTCACCGATCCCGGGGAAGACCGCGGCGTGGTCGAACCCCGAGGCGTCGAAGACGACGGCCATCCACGAGCCGTGTGCCCAGTCGACGCCCACGTACAGCGGGTCTCCCGCGCTCATACCTGCTGCTTGTCGGTGGGGGGTGAAAAGTCTCACTCGCTTGCAGTCCGGCAGACACGGACACCGGCGCAGTTCGGGACCTGCTGACCGGCGTTGTTCGTGGGCCACAGACCGGCGCGGTTCGGGGACCACAGACCGTAGCGAGCGTGGTGGTCGGTGGCAGGCGCTCCGTGGTACCGCGACCCTCGCAACCCTTATCCCCCGGACGCCCATCCGAACAAAGGCAATGGCAGAAGGCGAAGTTGACTTCTTCAACGACACTGGCGGCTACGGTTTCATTTCGACGGACGACTCCGATGACGACGTGTTCTTCCACATGGAAGACGTCGGCGGACCGGACCTCGAAGAGGGACAGGCAGTCGAGTTCGACATCGAGCAGGCCGACAAGGGCCCGCGCGCGAAGAACCTGACGCGACAGTAACGACCGGCGCAGTGCCGACGTTTTCCACACCCCACAGCCCCGAGCGGTGCTGACGGCGGTCGTGGCGGTGGGTACTTTCACTCGGTCAGCGATAGCGTCGTCTCGCCGCAGTTCTGAGAGACGACGCGCGAAACAGAGCTGGGGCCGTCGCTCAGCCGTCGATCGCGTCGAGTTTCGCCAGATCCTCCCCGGTCAGTTCGATCTGCGAGGCGGCGACGTTGGATTCGAGGTGGTCGACGCTCGACGTCCCGGGGATCGGGAGCGTGACGTCGGAGTGTTCGAGGAGCCACGCGAGCGCGACCTGCCGGCGAGTAGCGTCGTGGGCCTCCGCGACCGCCGTGAGGACCGGCGCGACGTCGTCGTTGCCGACGGTGTACATGGGGCCCCACGGGATGAAGCCGACGTCGTACTCCTCGCAGGCCGCCAGGACGTCCTCGTCGTCGCGGTTGCCCACGTTGTAGCGGTTCTGAACCGTCGCGACGTCGACGATCTCCATCGCCGTCTCCAGCTGGTCGACGGAGACGTTCGAGAGGCCGACGTGTTCGACCTGGCCGGCGTCTTTCATCTCGGCGAACGCCCGGACCGACTCCTCGAAGGGCGTCTCGGGGTCCGGGCGGTGGTACTGGTAGAGGTCGATGGTGTCCGTGCGGAGGCGGTCCAGGCTACAGAGCACCTGGTTGTGGAGGTACTCGGGGTCGCCGTGGGGACGCCAGTCGCCGCCGCGGTGGCGCAGCAGTCCGGCCTTGGAGGCGACGACCACGTCGTCTGCGTCGTACGTCTCGCCGAGGATCCGCTCGCTGACGCCGGGACCGTACGAATCGGCGGTATCGACGAAGTCGACGCCGAGTTCGACCGCGCGGCGGGCGACGGACTTCGCCGTGTCCTCGTCGTCGGGCGGCCCGATGATGTCGGGGCCGGTGAGTCGCATCGCCCCGAACCCCAGGCGGTGAACGGTGAGATCGCCGCCGATGTCGAACGTGTCGCTCTCGTTGGAAAGGTCGCCAGCCATGACGGACGGCGGTTCGGCCCCCAGTCACAAAGCGGTACGGAAAGCGGCGACCGGGACGCCGCAGGCGGTCGGTCCGGGGGCTGGTTCCGACCCCCGGACACCCCCCACCAGTCACCCCTCGTCGGCGACGAAGACGGTCTCGAGTTTGCGCCCGCAGTCCGGACAGCACAGCGACTGCCACTTTTCCGGGTCGAGGTCGCCGTAGGTCCCGGTACGGACTGCCGCCGACCGTGAGACGGTGCGCTCACAGGCCGAACAGGTCAGCGAGTCCGGAGCCATAGACGGGGCTATGGGCGCGAGGCGAGTAACCGTGTCGCTCTTCCCGGGGGTCGTCCTGAGGGAGCGCTCCCGTCCGGGGAGTCACGAACTGCAGGCCGCGTCAGCGGTTGGGCCCGTCCCACCGGAAGAGGACGTCGCTGTAGTCCTCGTTTTCCGGCACCCAGACGATCTTGACCTGTACCTCGCGGAGGTTGAGATACTCCGACGAGCCAATAGGGTTGCCCGACGGGTCCTCGAATATCGTCGCGTCGATCGTCAACTGTTCGCTCGCAGACCACTCGTCACCGACCTGTGATTCGATGATGTCCGCGTCTTTCAGTTCGGCTGTCGTCCCCGTGTCACCGACCTTCGCCCCCGTGACGATCAGCGTCATGTCTCTCGTCTCGACGGTCTCGCCGCTACCGTGCGTGACGTTCAGATACTGGCCGTTGACCCCCGTGTTGCGGTTGTAGTCGTGGACCTTCGAGAACGTCGGAGTCGTCGGATTCGTTCGTTCGAGCCCCAGTACGGCGAAACTCACAGCGGTCGCCAGTACCACGACGATAGCGACCATCAGCACGACACCGATAGTCGAACTGACCGCTCGCCCCCCCGAATCGGTCGCAAATCTGGACCCTGGCATCGTTCTATATCCGAACTCACCTCGTAGTAAATACCACCCTGTAATTAATCAACCTGAAAACGGACATATTCCCGGCAGGTCACACACAACGATCCGAGACCGCCAACAGTCTTGTACTCCGCTGCCCTATCGAGGGACGATGCGCGAGTTGCTCGGCGATGTGTTCGAACCCAACAGGTACAACGTCGCGACCGCCGTCGCCGTCGTCGGACTCCTCGTCTTCGCGTACGTCCTCGCCCCACAGGAACTCGTCGTCGCCTCGGTCGTCCTGTCCCGACAGCTCGTCCAGTACAGCGTCTGGCTCGTCGTCTTCACCATCTGGATGGCCTGGTTCGTCTACGTCGGCGTCGACTACGTCTACGGCACCGAACCCTGACTCCCCCCGGAGCCACTCACCTGGTGTCCGGGTCACCCTCGTCCGGTGGCCGGATCTCAGTCGTCACCGGCCGCCGGGTCGGTCTCGCCGCGTGGACCGGCGGCGTGACCGTGGTGGGCGACGGCCGTCGCCAGCAGTTCCCGCGAGACCGCCGGTACTTCACTCTCGTCGACCGGCCCGAGTGTCTCGATGTCCGCGACCGAGCGCGGGAACGATCGCAGGTCCATGTGGATGTCGATGCCGGCCTTCGCACCCTGGCCCATCGCGACCGGGATCTGGTTGTGCCCGGGCGTGACGTCGCCCACGGCGTAGACGCCGTCGACGCTCGTCCGGCCGTGGTCGTCCACGTCGATAGTGCCGTCGTCGGTCAGCTCACAGCCTAGTCCCTCGGCGAGGTCCGTGTTGTAGTTGGACCCGTACATCGGGAAGCCGCCGCGGTACTCGCGAGTCGTGCCGTCGGTGAAGGTGAACGACTCCAGCCAGCCGTTCTCGTCGCGCGAGACCGACGCGAGGTCTTCCTCGACGACGTCGACCGGGTGGTTCTCGAGCATCGTCGCCGTGTCCTCGCTCCACTCGGGGTCCGCCCCGCGGGTCAACAGGTCGACCTCGTCGGTGAAGTTGAGCATGATCATCGCGACGTACGCCGCCGAATCGCCGGTGCCCATCACGAACACCGGTTCGTCGACGAACATGTAGGCGTCACAGTGGAGACACCAGTGCAGCCCCCGTCCCGTCGGCGGGAGCGGCGGTTCGGGTTTGACGTCCGAGAAACCCGTCGCGAGGACGACCCGCCGGGCCTCGTAGGCGCTCTCTTCGGTCTCCAGGCGAAAGCGGGGGTCGTCGGACGCGCGCGCTCGTCCGCTGTCGTCCTCGCTTTCCTCTACCGGTTCGATGGCGGAGACGAACTCGCGGTGGACGTCGCCGCCGTAGGACTGGACCTGTTCGACGGCCGTCTGGAGGAACTCCACACCGCTGACTTCCTCGGTGACGCCGACGACGTTGTGTGTGTCTTTCATCATCGCCGCGCGGCCGCCGCCGCGGTCTATCACTGCCGTGTCCTGTCCGAGTCGCGTCGCATAGAGTGCCGCTGTCAGGCCGGCGGGGCCACCGCCGACCACGACCACGTCGTACGCTTCGGTCATGTATTCCGACGTAACCGCTGTTCGTACTTGAACCCCGCGCGACGACGCGCGAGTCAGTCGACCGTCGGGTACTCCCCGCGGAGCGGTGAGGTGTCCGCGGGGTCACACTCGCCACTCCGTTCGAGTATCACCGAGTACTGGTCGACGCCGAAGTCCTGGGGGTCGCCGTACTGGATGGTCCGGGGACGGACGCCGACGTAGACCATCGTCTCGAGCGTCGACCGCCGGCCCTTCCCGTCGAGGAACCGCGGCCGACGACCGAAGCGCTCGGCGACGGTGTAGGGATACGTCCCGCCGGCGAGCAGGTCTCCGAAGTACCGATCGAGGTCGTCGTCCGAGAGCTGTGCGGCTCGCTTGCCCCAGTCGTCCGGTGCGAGATACAGCAGCGACTTGTGGTAATTGAGGACGACGTAGTCGGGACAGCGCTCCTCGACGGCGAGCGTCCACTCGTGGATACCGGGTTTCCGGGTGCGGTTTTCGACTTCCAGTCGGCGGTCGAAGGGGTGGTAGACGGTGACGTCGTGGGGGACGCCCACTTCCTGTGGGTCGCGGACGTACGTCTCGACGGTCGTGTTCGGCCCGGCCCGTTCGGCGATCCAGTCGGCGGTCTGGTCGCGGGGCTGGCTGGCGTAGGCCAGGTCGCCGCCGACCGCGTAGGCGCCGCTGGTCACGAGGAGGACGGCGACGGCGACCCGGCCCACAGTGGAACTTCGCTCCCGGAGTCGCCCGCCGGCGACGGCGACGACCACCGCGAGCAACGGGAAGGTCACGAGCAGGTGGTGCATCCGGACGTAGGCCCACCCGCTGAACACGACGAGGTAGGCGGCGACCGCGAACAGGGCGAGCGCGAGGGCGTCGCTCGTCGTCGAGCGCTCGCGAAGCGTCGGCACGACAGCGGCGACACTCGCCAGCACTCCGGCGAAGAGGGGCAGACCGAGTCCGTGGAGATAGCCCCGGAGGAGCCACCACCAGCTCGGCTGGACGCGCCAGCCGTGCGGGTCGCCCTTGTTCGCGACACCGCGGACGAGTCGCCCGCCGACGTCTGCCGGGTCGCCGACCAGCAGACTCGGGTAGCCCAGCAGGATCGCCGTCGTCCCGATGCCGACGCCGACCGCGAGAAATCGGGGCTGCCAGACGTGTGTGCGCCAGTCGGGTTCGTGGCGCGCCCGCAGGACGAACGCCGCGCCGAGCACCAGCGCGGCGACGCCGGCACTCAGTTTCACCGCCGCACCGGCGCCGCCCGCGAGACACCCCCAGTAGTACGTTCGCGTGGACCCGGTCTGCAGGTAGCCGACAGCGAGGTAAACGGAGAGGAGGAAGGCGAAGAGGGCGGGGACGTCCTCGCCGGCCTCGTGGGCGAGGACGAGCAGTCCCCAGGTGAGTGTCAGGACCAGCGCGGCGAGTCGCCCGGTCGCGCGGTCACGGACGAGCGCGCCGAGGCGGTAGACGAGGTAGACACAGCCGACGGCGAGGGCGACGTTCACCAGGCGGTAGGCGAGGACGCTCGCCGTCCATATCCAGCCCGGCGTCCCCTGCCAGTGTTCCCAGAACTCGCGGAACCGGTGGCGACCCATGGCGGCGAACCCGTCGACGTTCCCGGTCAGGACGACGATTCCCAGGACCGGGACGAGCGCCAGCGCCGCGATGTAGAACGTTCCCCCGTAACTCCGCCAGTAGGTGACCCCCTCCCGGAGGGACTCGTAGCTCTGTGTCTCCGCGACGGCGGCGAACGCCTCCACGGGGTCGACGACCCGCCAGCGTTCGTCCCGCGTCGCGAAGTTCGGGAGGCGGTGCCAGACCCAGAAGCCGGCGAGGACCGTCGCCGCGAGGAGGATGTAGAGCAGGTACGGGTCCGTCCGGAGGTCGTCGACGACCCGGTCTCTGGCCCTGGACAGATCCGAGCCGATATTCCGGACGAACCCACCGACGCGCCGCTGTCCGTCCCGGAGGGACTGGCGGGGGCCCTGCGGCATACATCGGTCAACCGATTCGGGAACCAAAAATCCGTCAGTTCGCGCTCCGCCAGCGACCGGGGATCGAGCCGCGACGCCCGCGCTGGCCCCTGTCGGGTCACACCCACGCCGGCGTCTCGGGCCCGTCACCGCCGTCGAGTTCGGGATGGACGGGTCGCCAGCCGAAGCGCTCGCGCGCCCTGTCGTTCGAGAGTGCGGCGTCCCGGCCGGTGAGGTCACGGCGCTCGGGGAGGACCCCACAGACCGTCTCGACGATGTCGGCCGTCGGCGGGCCCAGACAGTTCTCGTCGGCGGCACAGAGCACCGCCTCGTGGCCCGTCCGGTCGGTCGCCAGGACCGCCTCGACGAGGCGCGCGAGGTCGCGCACGTCGACCCACGACCCGAAGTTCCCGCGCAGGTCGTCGCTGGCGAGGTCGGCGTCCTCTCGTGGCGGGCGGGTTCGCGTCTCCCCCGGTCCGTGGACGGTCGCCGGCCGTAGCGACGTCACGGGGATCCCGTAGCGACGCGCGACCGACGCGGCGACCGCCTCGCCACACGCTTTCGAGACGCCGTAGGGGTCGGCCGGGCGCAGCTCGTGGGCCTCGTCGATCGGCAGGTAGTCCGGCACCCAGTCGTCGCCGAACAGCGCGCCGTAGGCCGCCTGCGAGGAGGTCCACACGACGTCGGCGTCGACGCGTCCCGCGGCGACGAGTGCGTTGTACGTGCTCTCGGTGTTGTTTGTGAACACCCGCGTTCCGGGGTTGTCGAGGGGATTGGAGATGGCCGCGCAGTGGACGACTGCGTCGGGGTCGACCTCGTGGACGGACTCCCAGACGTCGGCCTGGTCGCGCAGGTCGACGTGCCGGAAGAAAAGTCGCGGGCGAGTGCCCGAGGGACGGCGCGTGTCCATGCCGACCACGTCCGTCCCGCTCTCTGCCAGTCGCTCGGCGACCGCCGCCCCGACCATCCCGGTCGCACCCGTCACGACCGCCCGGCCGACGTCGTGGTCGAACTCCCGTTTATGTGACATGCGCTACCGATTCACACAGTGACGACTAAAGCGTGTGGCCGAACTCGGATGGCGGAAGCTACATCCCGCTGGGCGCCGCGCGTTGGGACGTGAGAGCCATCGTCCAGACCGGACCCGAACAGGTCGAGGTACAGGAACGCGAGCGACCCGAACCCGGGGACAGCGAGGTGCTGGTCGAGGTCCACTCGGCGGGTCTGTGCGGGAGCGACGCCCACGCTTTCCGGTATCACGGTGACTACGAGTGGACGACCCTGCCCCGGGTGGTCGGTCACGAGTACGCCGGGCGCGTCGTCGAACTCGGGTCGGGCGTCGAACGGTTCGCCGTGGGCGACCCCGTCGTCGAGGAACCCGTCCACGAGTGCGGACACTGCGTGCAGTGTCGCCGCGGCCAGACGAACGTCTGCCAGAACGTCTACGTCGCCGGGATGCACGGCGACGGCGGGTGGGCCGACTACACCGTCGTCCCCGCCGAGCACCTCCATCCACTCCCCGAGGGCGTCCCGCTGCGCGAGGCGGCCGTCGCCGAACCCGCGAGCGTCGCCGCCCGCGCCGTCTTCGAGCAGTCCCGCCTCGAACCGGGCGACAGCGTCCTCGTCGAGGGCCCCGGTCCCATCGGCGCCCTCTCCGCAGTGCTCGCCGACGCGATGGGAGCTCGCGTCCTCGTCTCCGGCCTCGAACAGGACCGGCAGTACCGTCTCCCGCTCCTCGAAGACCAGGGCATCGACACCGTGACCGTCGGCGACGGCGCGCTCGGGGCCGCCACCGAGGAACGGACCGCCAGCGGGTTCGACGTCGTCGTCGACGCAACCGGCCACCACACTGGCCCCGGGACGGCGCTCGAGCACGTCCGGCGGGGCGGCCAGGTGGTCGTCGTCGGCATCCCCGGCCAGCCGAGCGAACTCTCGCTTGCGCCTGCAGTGAGAGGCGAGGTCGACGTCGAGACTTCCTACGGGTCGCTGTGGGCCGACTTCGAGCGCGCGCTCCAGCTGATGGCCGCTGGCGACGTCGACGTCGGTGCCCTGCAGGACGACTCCTTCGCCGTCGAGGACCCCGAGGCCGCGTTCCGGTCGTTTCTCGACTCCGAGACGCTCAAGCCCGTCTTTTCCTTCGGCGGCGACTGAACCGGACCGGCGTCCCGTCGACACCGAGCACCGGCCCGACTGAAACCGGCGCTATCCCCCGGGAGGCTCGCGTTTACCTGTCTCTCGGACCCACGCTCTCGTATGGACACGACACCGCTCGGACGCACGGGCGACTCCGTCAGCGAGATCTGTCTCGGGCCGATGTACTTCGGGAGCACGGTCGACCGCGAGACCTCGTTCGACCTGCTGGACCGGTACTACGAGGCCGGCGGGCGCTTTCTCGACACCGCCAACATCTACGCGACGTGGGTGGACGGCCACGACGAACCCGAGAGCGAACCGCTGGTTGGCGAGTGGCTCGCCGAACGGGGCGTCCGCGACGAGATGTTCGTCGCGACGAAACTCGGGTTCGGGTACGGGGACGTCCCGACGAGTCTCGACCCCGACCTGATAGCCCAGGAGATAGACCGCAGTCTCGACCGCCTCGGGATCGACACGATCGACCTGCTGTACGCCCACGTCGACGACCCGGAGACGTCCCAGACCGACGTGATGGAGGCCTTCGGCGCGGCCGTCGACGCCGGCACGGTCCGCCATCTGGGCGCCAGCAACTTCCCCGCCTGGCGGGTCGCCCGCGCCAACCAGATCGCCGACGAGCGCGGCCTCCCCCGCTTCGAGTGCGTCCAGCCACGGTTCTCGTACATGATCCCGGACCGGGACGCGGACTTCGACGCGCAACTAGCGACGACGGACGAACTCGTCGACTACTGCACCCAGCACGACCTCACCGTGCTGCCGTACTCACCGACGCTCTCGGGCTGTTACGGCCGGGACGACCGACCGATCCCCGAGGGGTACGTCCGTTCGGAGAACCGAGTCAAGATGCGCGCGGTCGAGGAGATCGCCGACCGCAAGGGCGTGAACGGCAACACCGTGGTCCTCGCGTGGATGCTCGACCGCGACCAGCCCACCGTCCCGGTGATCGGCTGTAGCACCGCCGACCAGCTCGACCAGAACCTCGCGGCCGCCGACCTGTCCTTTACCGACGCCGAGCGACGGCGCCTGAACGGGGTCGAGACCTACGGCTTCGACCAGTGGGGTCAGCGGGAGTGATCGGGTCGAAGGGGACTGACCGGCACGCTCGGACAGCCCACCGTCAGGCGGGGACTCGAACGTCGGCGCTACCCGGCCCGGTCACGTTGCCGGGCGGGGTCGGTGGCGACGGGGGCGTCCAGCCGGGTTTCGTGCTCCACTCGCCCATCCGGACGCCCTCGACGAGTCTGGCGAACGACGCCTCGCTGTCCTGGTTCACGGGCGCGACGCCGAACACCACGACCAGTTCGCCCTCGTGGACGACGCGCGCGACGTAGAACCGGACCGCGATACTCTCGGGTCCGGCGGGTGTCGACGCGTCCGCCGACTCGCCGTCGGCGAAGTTCAACTCCCCCGAGAGGGTCGTCATCTCGGTCTCTGTCCCGAGCATCGTGACATCCCGGTTGGAGCGGACGTCGACGTTCGAGACGTCGGTGACGTTGCGTGGGAGGTACGTCTCGGCGCGGGCTAGCAGCACGCCCGAGGTGTCGAGCAGTCCGGGGTCGGTCGCGTATACGACGGGGTTGAACGCCACCGGCCCGAGTTGCAGCGCCGACATCGAGAACACCGTCACGAGCGAGACGTTGGCGATGTCGACTGACCCGCCGGCCGTCGCGTTCGCGGGAAGCGCCGTCGCGTTCCGGGTCGCAGCGGCGTCACTTCCCGGCCCCGCCCCCAACTCTGCCCCTGTATCGGCCGGGGCGACGGACCCGTTGGGCAGTGTGACGCCGCTGGCGTAGACGGTCACCCACGTCCGGACGCGGACGTCGCGCCCGACGAACGGCACCGGCTGGTAACTGACGTTGAACGCGGTGTCGTTTATCGCCCTGTACTCGGTCTCGGCGAGGGTCGTCTCGTCGACGACGGCCGGCCGTGCGTCGTAGGACATCAGGGGCGCGTCGTCGGTGACGAACCACCAGATCCCGCCGATGGCCGCGACTATCACCGCCACCACGACGAGGACGACTCCCACGATGCCCAGCCCCAGCCCACCGAGCACGACCTTCCAACTCACGAAGCACTCATAGAACCCGACAGGATATAATCCCACCGTCGATCCCGGAATCGAACCCTCGAGACACCATCCAGTCCCCGAAACAGCGTTCCGTCTTCGGCCGTTTCTCGACTCACCGACAGTCTCCGGGCGGAAACAAAAGTATTAATCGTTAGGGATTCGCGACGACGAACGCCAATGTGTCACAGGCACACACGGACGGAACGGACACGGTGGCAACGTGCGCCGGGGGGCGCGCGACCGGGCGGTGTTACCAGGGGAGTCACAGTCGTCGGTGCCGGTGAGTGGGCCGGTGGGTCGGCCACGTCGGGCGAGGGACAGCCGGGGTGAGTGGCGTGGCGATCACCGACTGGCTTCCCAGGCCCGACGGCCCCGGGTACGTCCACCACGAGTGTCGTGACTGTGGCCGCAACCTGGCGGCGACCGACGGGACGTGTCCGGCCTGTGGCGGCGAGCGGGCCGAGTACGTACTGGAGTGAGGAGAGACCGGACCGTCCGCGCCGAGCGGGGCGTGGTTCGAGCGGAGCGAGAACCACGAAAGCGAACGGGGAGTGAAACGACCCGTGAGCGAAGCGAGGCGCGGTTCACTTCTCGCGACCGAAGGGAGCGAGAAGGTAGTTTTTCGCCAGGTTTTTACCAGGAGTGGTTCCCGCAGCGAGGCCGAAGGCCGAGCGAGGAAACCCGACGAAGTGAAAAGTGGAGTGGACTCGCCGGGATTTGAACCCGGGGCCTCTCCCATGCCAAGGGAGTGATCTACCTCTGATCTACGAGCCCGCATCACGGAGTTGCCCACCGGTTCTGATAAACCCATCGAACCGACGGGACGGGCGGTCGAGGACTGCGAGAGCCCGGGGCGCTCGAACCGGGTCCGAAACCGGGCGGTGACCACCGGGATCGAGCGCCCGGTGCTGGTCTGGACCGCGTATTCGGACGTGTTACCGGACGACCCTCACCGACCCCGGAACCCCGGTAGTTATCAGGAACAGAAACACGGGCCAAACGACTATAACCGATAGCGTTCTCGATACCGATAACCTGCCGGACTCCCGGGGGAGTCACACGGAGGCATCGGGAGAGCCGGCGACACACAGTACCAATGATGCGACAGGGAGCGTCGGAATCAACGGCAAGCGACGGGAAGCAAGGAGTCGCAACACCAGTCGGGCGGGGCCGTGAGGCACCTGGTCGGGCGCGCGGTCAGCTCACGTACGACTTCGCTATCGGTATCAGTATTTTTTTGCTATCGCTGACCTTCGTGTTCGTGTTCGTCCCCGGGATGCTGGAACCGTTCGACGGCGGCACGCAAGCGGAGACGCCGGCGGTCAACCGGGTCGCGGACGACCTCACCCAGCGGCGACTGGGGAACGCGAGCCGACCGTACGTGCTCAACGGCACGTGTACGCGCGAGTTCTTCATCCTGGGTACCGGGGCCCCGGCCCAGTGTGCGTACGGCGGGACGGCGCTGTACGAGCGCGTCGGTATCTTCGAACGGACGCCGATCAACGTCACGATCAGCATGGACGGCGGCGACGCCTCACCGGACGAAGACATCGTCTGCTGGCACGCGGACGACGACGGCGATGGCGACGCGCGCTTCGGCGAGCGAAACGATATGGGCAGCGACTGCGATCCGAGTGGGTCCGCCGACGTGCTCCTGTCTGCCGGGTTCGACCCGGGGGACAGCGGCGACAAGACGGTGAGCGCGACCCGGGTCGCACTGCTGAAAGGCGAGGACGTCACTGTAGAGGTGGTGCTGTCGTGAAGCTCGTTCGCAACTGTGCTGGCGGCCGGGACGCGCCCGGACAGTGGCGAGCGCGCACAGCCACGGCGGACCGCGGGCAGGCACACACCCTCGAGGGCGTCGTCGCGAGCCTCGTACTCCTGTCGGCCGTGGTGTTCGCCCTGGAGATGACGGCCGTGACGCCGCTGTCGGCGAGTACGTCCAGTCAGCACATCGAGAACCAGCAGGAAGCGACGGCCCGCGGCGTTCTCGCTGCGGGGGCCGAGACCGGGGCGCTGAAACGAACTCTGCTGTTCTGGAACACGTCCAGTGGGCAGTTTTTCAACGTGTCCGAGCGCGGGTACTACACCGCCCCGCCACCCACCGACCTGGGTGCGATGCTCAACCGGTCGTTCGACCGGAACGGTATCGCGTACAACGTCTACCTGCGGTATCAGAACCAGGACGGTCCGCGCAGTACCCGGAATCTGGTGTACCAGGGCCGACCGAGCGACAACGCCGTCAGCGCGTCCTGGTCTGTCGCACTGTATCAGAACGACAAACTCTTCGACCACGAGAACCAGCCGACGGACGTCAATCTCTCCGACGCGCCGTCGTACTTCGCGGGGAACACGACGGATTCGAGCGTCCACAACGTCGTTCACGTGGAGGTGGTCGTGTGGCGGATCTGACTCCCGGTCCCGGGCGAGACGAGGACCGTGCCCAGCTCATCCTCATCGCGGCGTTCGCGCTCGCCGTCGTACTCGTCGCGCTCGCGCTCGTGATGAACGCCGCTATCTACACGGAGAACCTCGCGACACGGAGCGAGGCGGCGGGACTGTCGAACGCGCACACGGCCCAGCGAGCGACGACGAACGTCGCGACCGAAGCGCTGGAGTACGCCCACGAGGTCGACAACGCAACGACACACAGCGGTATCGAGGACAACGTCACAGCGGCGATTGCGGGATATAACAACGTCTCCAGACGCCAGCACGCCTCCACGGGACACGTTGTCGACGCCCGCGTCGTGTCGGTCACCCCCGGGACGAACATCAGCGGGGGCGACGGTGGCGACTTCACGGGGCAGTCTTCGACTGTCGAGATCTGGGACGTCACGAGAGATGCGAGCACGGTCAGAGAGTTCAGCATGGACATCGACACGTCGACACTCGCCGACCACGGTGCCGGTACCGACGAGTTCCGCGTCGTGGCCAGAGACGGCAGTCAGCGCTGGTTTTTCAACGTCTCGAAAGACCCGAGCACCCCGAATCGCGCCATCGTCGGTGTCAACGACACCGAAACGTACTCCGAGTGCACAGTCACGTCCTCACAGTTCATCATAAACGTCAGTGCCGGGACCGTCGGCGGTGACGACTGCCCGGCGCTGGACCTAGACGACACGCCGAACACGTTCGACCTCGAGTTCCGGAACGCCTCGTCGATACAGGGTGACTACGAACTGATAGTCGACCGGAACGAACTGGGCCGGGCGGACTTCACCAACTCCGGCCCGCGGGCGCGACCGGTCCTCTTCTCGGTGGAGATCGAGTTCGTGTACCTGTCCCCGGACCTGGACTACGAGTCGAACATCCAGATCGTGCCGTGGAGGGAAAATGCGTAGTCCCTCGCGGCGGACACACTTCCCGGCCGAGGAGCGCCAGCGACGGACACACCGATGGGGGAGCCAGCCGTCCCGGAAGCGCGGCCAGTCCACGGCGCTGGACTACACGCTGGGGCTCAGCATCGCCGCAGTGGTCCTGATCGGGGTGACGATCGCCGGTGCCGACTTCGTGAGCGGGGAACGCGAACAGGTTGTGCGGACGGAACTGGGTGTGGTCGGTGAGCAACTGGCCGCCGAACTCGTCGCGGCCGACCGGCTGGTGGAAGCGGGCCACGAGACGAACCGTCTGGTGGTCAACGCGACGATGCCGCGAACGGTCGCTGGCACCGGCTACTCGGTCTCGGTCGTCACGGGGAGTCCGGACCAGCAGTTGCGGCTCAGGACCACCGATCCGGAGGTGACCGTGACCGTCCCCTTCGCAACCGATACGCCAGTCGAGACGACCGCGGTCGACGGCGGGAGACTCACGATCCGCTACGACGCGAGCGCGGACCGTCTGGAGGTGTCGTCGTGAGAGTCTCCGCTGCTGACGACGGCGACCAGCCGCGGAGGGCGCGCGCAGTCAGCGACCTCGTCGGGTTCGTGCTCGTCTTCTCGCTGGTCGTCTCGGTCGTCGCCATCGTGTCCGTCGCGGGAGTCGGGACGCTCCAGGACGTCCGCGCGGCCGAGCAGACGAACAACGCCGAGCGTGCGATGGAAGTACTCGCAGACAACATGGGAGATATCGCCCATCGAGGCGCACCCAGCCGCGCGACCGAGATCAGCCTCGAGGACGCGTCTGTCCGGTTGGGAGACCTGACCTACATCCAGATCCGTGACCCGGACACCGGTTCCGACCCGGCCTTCCTGGAAGACCAGGTGTACCGAACGCGGCCGATCGTCTACGACGACGGCAACACGGAACTCGTCTACGTCCTCGGTGCGGTGTTCAGAGAAGACCGTCGTGGCGGGACGATAATCGAGCCGTGGTCCGGGACTTTCGGCGAGGACCGGATGCTACTGCCGGTGACGACCGTCCGTTCGGCCGACGACGACGCCCAGCAGATCCAGAGTTCGACCGTGCTGGTCCGCGCGTCGACGACGACCCGGCAGGTGTACACCGCCCAGACCGACCCCGGCATCTCCTACGACCACGTGTGGGTGAACGTGAGTTCTTCACGGCCCGACCTCTGGGATCGGATGCTCTCACGGAAGCCGTCCGTCAGCTGCACACAGAACGGCCCGGGCTGGACAAACTGCAGCGTGGGATACGAACCGGAACAACTCTACGTCACCGAGACGCAGGTCGCCGTCGAACTCGGGCAATGAACCGCCACGCGAGCACGTGATTCGAGAGAGTACTGCCCTCCCGGACGACCCGAGGCTTTCCTGCGGGTTCCTGCTCTATGCCTCGGTCGAGGCAGAGAGGACGTACGATACCAGAGGCTCCGGCCCTTCGCTGTGCAGGCACACATCTCCGGGTGGGCCTCTGTCGTCTGGGCTTTCCCGACGATAGAGAGACGACGGCCCAACGCCACTCCGAAGCGGTGGTGGCGGGGTATTCGAACTGTTCGACGGTCTCTCGGAGGGATGCGTCGACTCCGTCGGGAGTGTCGAGTCCGATGACAGCGGTACGACGATATGCCCCTACGCTTTCACACATCCGACATTGATTGAATCCACGAAAGTCGGTCTCCAACGTGGCGTGGTCTGGGAATCGGTTGTCGGCGTCCGCCCGAGTCTCGGGAGTCGGCATCCGCACCGCCTGTGAACGGCTGTTCACACGGTTTTCCGGACCACAGTCCCGGCAGCCGTCGACGTCGTACCCGGTCACCCGTTCGTGACGTTGACGGGATTGACGGTGACGTGGAGGTAGGTGATCGGCGTGATCTCTCCCTGGAGGTCCAGTTCGATATCCTCGACCTCCCGGTCGGGGGCGAATGTGCCCGGGTTCCCGCGGAAGTGGTACTGCTTACAGATCGCGGCGCCCTCGAAGTAGCCGACGCCACGCATCTCACATCGGGACCCGGGCGCGTACAGCAGGCCGTAGAAATCCGTGTTCCCTCGCGTCTCGAAGCGCCCGTCCGAGTGGAGGACGACGGCGATATTCTTCGGGTCGCCGCCCGCGTTGACGTCGGAGTTGATGTCGAAGTCCCCCTTCACGAGTATCTCCACGTGGTGTGACCCGGACACTACGATGGGGTCGGGCTTCTTGACGTCGCCGTTCACGACGATAGTGACGTTCCCGTCGTCGGTGTCGATGTCGAGGTCGCCGCTGTATCCCGACGGTGCGTAGTACGTTCCCGAAGTGGAGATATCGCCGTCGGCAGGGATCGGGTCACAGGCCGCCGGGACGTCCTGACACTCCTCGAGACGCGACTCGATTAGCGAGTCAGCAGACGGGTAGTTGACGCCCGTCTCGTAGTCCGGGAGACTTCCGCCACCGCCACCACCACCCCTACCGGGACCCCCACCGTGGCGGACGATCCCGCCCTCTTCTGTCGCGGCGAGCGCGTGGTCGAACGTGAGATTGTACGGCACGATGAGTCGGGAATGGGCCGTGTCCCGGTCGTGGTCGTAGCTGACCTCGCCCTCCGTCCGCTCCTCGAAGTACCGGCCCCAGGATTCGTAGTAGTCGCTGTGGACGGTGACGTTCACGACGCCGTAGTCCAGCGGGTTCGTGAAGTTCCCGTCGAGCGTCGCGTTCGGGTAGCGGATCTGCGCCTCGTCGGCGTTCGTGACGACGGCGCCGGATCCGAGCGTCGAGTTTCCGTCGACGGTGATGATGGGAAGTGTCAGCGTCGCCCCGCGGAAGTGGAATTCGGGTGGGGACAGCATCGTCGTGCCGGCCTCGGTTCCCTTCCAGACGCCTCCTCCCTGGTAGGCGAGACTGGTCTGTCCGTTCTCGTAGACGACCGCCCCGAGGGTCACGTTCGCGAGCGTCTTCACCTCGCCGGTCGACTCGTTTTCGATCGTGACGTTCATCCAGCCCGCGCCGTCCTCGACGCGGTAGCCCGCGTCGTCGCCGACCGCCAGGTCGACACCCTGCCGACTGGTCCCGCCGAGCGCGACCATGGCGCTGCGGGAGTCGAACTGTGTCAGCGCCTTCTCCGCTCGACTGGTATCGAGCTCGCTACGCGTGTCATCGAGGGCAGTGGCACCCGCCGTCACGACCACCGCCACCCCGCCGACGACGATCGCTAACAGGAGCACGACGCTCAGTACGTTGCTGACCCCCCGCTGACCGTCACTGCCCCCCGGCGTGTCGGTACACATCTGTCTTCCCGCGACTTCGGAAAGCGCCGGGATAAATTCGTGGGTTCGTTTATCAACCGTGAGTTCAGCGGTGTAATATGCGACTAATGAGGTCGATATGCCAGTATCATCGCAGATAACAACAGTTCCGGAGTCAGTCAGGGGATAGAAACGGTTTAGTGTGCGAGCGGCCACGTTCGGGTGGGAACGCACGACCGCAAATCTGACTCGTCCCGCGCTTGCGGGACTCCGGGATTGCGGCCGTGTCCGCGCCACAGCGCGCATCGCGGCGCCGCCGTCAGGCGGACAGCGGTACGTAGCGTTCCAACCAACACATGGCACGAATGCACACTCGCCGTCGCGGCTCGTCCGACTCGGACAAGCCGGCGGCAACGGAACCACCGGAGTGGAGTGACGTCGACGAAGAGACGATAGAAGAGCGAGTCGTCGAACTCGCCGAAGCCGGGCACAGTCCCAGCGAGATCGGCGTCAAGCTCCGCGACGAGGGCGTCGACGGGACACCGGTCCCGGACGTCTCCCTCGCCACGGGCAAGAAAGTCACCGAGATTCTCGAGGAACACGACGCCGACCCCGAGCTCCCCGAGGACCTGCGCAACCTGATGGAGCGGGCCGTCCGACTGCGCGAGCACATGGACGCAAACCCCGGCGACCACCAGAACAAGCGCGCGCTCCAGAACGCCGAATCGAAGATCCGTCGGCTCGTCGACTACTACCGTGGCGACGAACTCGACGAGGAGTTCACCTACAGCTACGACGTCGCCGTCGACCTGCTCGAGTAAGGGATGTCTGCCACCGGGCCGGAGCAAAGCGACGCGGGCGAGCCTACCGCCAGTGACGTCGCCGGCCACGTCAGCGAGGCTGGATTCGTCCGCCTCGTCGGCGCGACGACCGGCGACGGCCTGGCCGCCAGTGCCGTCCTCGCCCGCACGCTCGCCGCGCTCTCGCGCCCGTTCCAGGTCAGCCTCGCACCGCTCGCCGCCGACGCCGCTCGCGACACGGAAGCGGACTGTACGGTCGCCGTCGGTCGCGCCGACGCGACCGCCGACCTGCACCTGCCCGGCAGCGCCCGCCCGGCCAGCGAGACGGCCTTCGCCGTCGCTCGCGACCTGGGCGTCGCCGGGGCCGACGGGGCCGGCGACGACACAGACCTGCTGGCGCTCGCGCTCGCCGGCGTCCACGCCGACGGGCGCGTCGCGGACAGCGACGTGGCCCAGCACGCGACCGACGCGGGACTCGAACGCCGGCCCGGACTGGCCGTGCCGACGACCGACCTGGCCGAGGGGCTGGCGGGTTCGACGCTCGTCCACCTGCCCCAGTCGGGTGACCGCGACGCTTTCGTCGACCTGCTCGCCGAGTACGACCTCGCGACCGACGCGAGCAGTCTCGACGAAGACGACCGGCGGCGACTGGCGTCGCTGGTCGCCATCGAGGCGGTCGGCGACGACGACGTCCCCCCGAGAGGCGGCGAGGCGGTCGAGCGGGTCTGTCGTCCGTTCGCGGGCGGCCCCGTCGAGACCATCGGCGGGTACGGGGACGTCCTGGACGCCGTCGCACGCGAGCAACCCGGCACCGGGATCGCGCTCGCACTCGGCCAGGACGTCGTCGGCGACGCACTCGACGCCTGGCGAACGCACGGCGAGCGAGCGCACGGGGCCGTTCGAGAGGCCGACACCGGCCGATACGACGGCCTGTTCGTCGTTCGCCCGCCCGACCCGGACGCCCCTGTCGGGACGGTCGCACGACTCGTCCACGACTACCGCTCGCCGGAACCGATCACGCTGGCGGCGGTCGACGGGACGGCCGCCCTAGTTGCCGACGACCGCGACCTCGACTCGATAGTTCGAGCGGCCGCCGACCGACTGGACGGGACGGGCGAGGCGACCGGGACGGCCGGTCGCGCCCGGTTCGACGCCGAGGCGAGCGCGTTCGTCGCCGCCGTCAGGGAGGCCCTGGCATGAGCGACGACACGGCCCCCGACCGGTCCACCGACGGACACACGGCGGCCGACCGGTCCGCCGACGAGTCCCCTGCGGCGACTCGACGTGCGACAGTCACGACGACCCACGCCGACGCGGCGACCGCACGGCAGGTCGCGGCGAGTCTGCGCCCGGACAACACGGCGGAGATGGCGACCAGCACCGAGGGTTCGCGGGTGGTCACGACGATCGCCCGCGACGACACCGGCGGACTGGCCTCGACGCTCGACGACTACGTGGTCAACGCGACGGTGGCAGCACGGCTCACGACGGAGACAGACGACGACTACCGACGGACCGGCACAGCGACCAGACACAGCGATCCAGAGAGCGAACACAGCGACACAACATATCATGAGTGACCGATCAGTTTCACGACGCAGAGAACAGAAGCAGTGGTACACCCTGCTCGCCCCCGAGCAGTTCGACCGGGAGGAGTTGGGCGAGACCATCGCGGAAGAGTCCGAGCAGGTGCTCGGGCGCACCATCGAGACGACGCTCGGTGACCTCCGCAACGACGCCAGCGAGAACAACACCAAGCTCACCTTCAAGGTCAACGAGGTGGCCTCCGATTCGGCGTACACGGAGTTCGTCAAACACGAGCTGACGCGGGACTACCTGCGCTCGCTCGTGCGCCGTGGCTCCTCGAAGGTCGAGGCCTACATCACCGTCCTCACCGAGGACGACTACCGCGTGCAGATCCAGCCCGTCGCGCTCACGACCAAGAGCGCCGACGAGAGCCAGGAGAAGGCCATCCGCCGGACGATGATCGACCTCGTCGAGGAGGCCGCCCGCGACCGGACCTTCGAGGAACTCGTCGACAGCGTCGTCGAGGGCCGTCTCTCCTCGGCGATCTACAACGAGGCGAAGACGATCTACCCGCTTCGCCGCGTCGAGATCCAGAAGTCCACGCTCGAAGCCCGACCCGAAGAGGTCGCAGCCGAAGAGGAAGCCGCCGTCGACGTCGACGAGGAAGACGTCGAAGCCGCCGACTGAGGGCGTTTCGCACGCCGACCCGTTTTATTCAGTGGCCGTCGATTCGACGACTTCGACAGTGCCGACCATCCCCGACGGTTCGTGGGGGATACAGTAGTAGCCGTAGTTCCCGGGGACTTCGAACGTGTGCTCGAACGTCTGGCCCGAAGAGAGCCTGCCGTTCAGGCCGCTCGTCCAGCCGTCCTCGGCGGCGTCCTGGGAGTCGAAGTCGCCGGTCGCGAAAAACGCCGCGCCCTCGGGGAGTCCCTCCTCGTAGGCAGTGACGGTGTGGCCCTGCTTGCTCGTGTTCCGCCAGACGACCGTCTGGCCGACCTCGACCGTCAGCGCGGTCGGCCGGAAGTCCACCGTCGACATCCCGATATCGTAGTCGTCCGACCCGCTACTGCCGCCGGCGGTACACCCCGCGAGCGCCGTCGCCCCGACGGTCCCCAGCCCCGTCGTGAGGAAGGTTCGGCGGTCCATAGGAGCGCTTGGGAGTCCGCCGGCATATGGCCCTCGGTTCCCGCTCGAACGACGTTTCCCTCAGAGTCGCGGGTTCGCGGCCGCGAGTTGCCCGATCAGTTCCGGTGCTCCGCTACTGTAACAAGTCGTAACAGCACGTTACATTTCGGTACGTTTAACAGGGTGGCCGGAGCGGCTGTGGACATGTCCGAGCCAGTCCGGATCAGAGACGAGGACCACGAGGCGATCGCCGCGGCCCAGGCGGTACTGGGCCTGCCCTATCCCGAGGTCGTCCACCTGGCGCTGAACACGGACGTCCTGAAGGGCAGTCCGGCACAGAACGCCCGGCGGGCGGTCCAGTACTACTACACGTACATCGTCCAGGAGTACGACGACGTTCACGACGTGCCGGTCGAGGAGTTGAGTCTCGACAGCGCCGACCAGGCCAAAGCGGGGCTGACGATCGGTGCCGAGAAACACGAGAGTCGGCAGCGTTCGCCGCAGTGAATCGGAGACGGGTCGCACTCCCACGTCTGGTGGGTACAGGTAGCGCGGACGGGGGCAGGTAGTGCGGACGGGAGAATGAAAACGCCTTTGCCCCGGAGAATCGCACAGTCTGGTATGAGCAACGGGGACGACGATGCCGAGGCGGACGACGCCGACGGCGCAGACGAACCCGAGTCCGAGGAGACGGCGCTGTCTGCCGACACGCTGGACGAGCGCCTGAATGGGGCCGAGGCCGACCTGGACGAGGCCGAAACCGAGGCCGACCTCGACGCCATCGAGTCAGACCTCGACGCCCTCGAGGAGGACATCGAGGCCGCGGACCTCCCGGAACCGGACGAGGACGACGAGGACGCCGAAGACCCGCAGGCCGAACTCGAAGACCGGCTGTCGGACCTGCGCGACAGGCTCGAGGACCAGCGCGGTCCCTACGCCGAGGACGTCACCGACTCCGTCGCCGAGACCAGCAGCAAAGTCTCGGACACCCGCTGGACCGAGGACGGCCTCCCGGACGTCGTCGACGCCGTCGAGGCGTTCCTCTCGACGGTCGCCGACCACGTCGACGCCTCCTTCGCAGCCGAGAGCGAGGACGCAGCGGACCTCGCCGCGGCGCTCGACGGGGCTGCAGACGCCGTCGGGGACGCCGGTCTCGACCCCGACGAGGACACCGAAACCATCGAGGCCCTCCTCGAGGCCGCCGAGACGCTCGCCGACGACGTCGAGGCCGCCGAGGAGTGGGACGACCTCACCGTCCGGGAGCAACTCGACGCGCAGGGCTTCTACGACGTCCTCGAATCCGAGAACCGCAAGGACTTCCCGCCGGAGTGGAACGCCATCAAGATCTACGAGAAGCTGGGCGACCCCGAGCCCATCCTGCTGGGGCTGGAGACCTTCGACTCCGATTTCATGGAGCAGAACATCCTCGACACGCTGGTCCGGATGGCCCCCGAGGAGGCCTTCGACGCGATGCACCAGCGCGCCCAGAAGCGTAACAAGAAGCCCGTCGAGATCCTCGGGAAGATCGGCGACGAGCGCGCCTGCGAGACGCTCCACGACTTCATCGACGGCGACGGCGACCCCGCGCTCCAGAAGGTCACGATGCGCGCGCTCGGCGAGATCGGCAGCGAGGAGTCCGTCCAGCCGGTCGCCGACCGCCTCGCGGCCGACAACTACGAGGTCCGCAGCGCCGCCGCGCGGTCGCTCGGTCTCCTCGGCGATACGCGCGCCATCGACCCGCTCGCCGACGTCCTCGAAGACGACGAGGCAGACGAGGTCCGGGCGAGCGCCGCGTGGGCGCTCGTCCAGATCGGCACCGAGCGCGCGTACGAAGTCCTCGCCGACTACACCGGTGACCGGTCCTATATCGTCCAGGCCGAAGCCGAGAAGGCGGTCTGAACCGGTACTCCGCACCCCTCGGACCCTCTTCTGTCGACCTGAAGTTTATATCCGAACCCGCGACCAGCCACGGTCGTGTCACGGGCCGCTCGATTGGTCGTCGTCCTGCTCGCGCTCGTGTCGATACCCGCTGGGTCGGTCGCTGGCTCGGCCGCCCCGGCCGCGAGCGGCCCGGGTGAGCCCGCCGATAGCGCCCCGACCATAGCCACTCCGACTCTACCGGGGACAGACACCCGGGGTCCCGCCGTTCTCGCCGTCTACCCGAACCCCGTCACGGACGGCGACCGCGGCGAGTTCGTCCTCCTCGACATACCCGACACACCCCCGCCGAACACGACCTATCGACTCGGCGACGGCGAGGGTCGCGTCGTCCTCCGGAATGCGACCGGGCGAGTTGCCGTGACCGGCGCACCCGAACTCGTCCGCAACCTGACCGACACTCCCGTGGTGGGCGTCGAGGGGTTCCCGTCGCTGGCGAACACTGGTGAGCGACTGGTCCTCACACGCGGCAACGAGACGGTCGCCCGGGCCCGCTACCGGGACGCTCCCGAAGGGAAACTCGGCCGGTTCGACGACCGGGGGGCGATCACCTGGACGGCCGTCGGGCGGACGAACCGCTCGGTCGTCACAGGACGAGGCGGGAACGCGACGGCGTTTGTCCTCCCTGACGCGCCCGAGGTGGCCGTCGAGACACTCCGGAACGCCGACGACCGGATACTGCTCGCCGGCTACACGTTCAGTTCCCGGCGGGTGGCGCAGGCACTCGAACGGGCGGCCGGACGCGGCGTCGGGGTACGCGTCCTCCTCGAAGGCCAACCCGTGGACGGCCTCTCGCGACGTGAGGCCCGACTGCTCGACTCGCTCGTCGCAGCGGGCGTCCGTGTGCAGATGCTCGGCGGCCCCCGGGACCGCTACGCTTACCACCACGCCAAGTACGCCGTCGTCGACGACCGGGCGCTCGTGCTGACGGAGAACTGGAAACCCGCCGGGACGGGCGGGCACGCCAGCCGTGGCTGGGGGGTCCGAATTTCGGACCCCGCGATCGTCGCGGGGCTCGCGGACACCTTCTCTGCCGACGCGAACTGGACCGGCGCGCGCGACTGGCGACGGTTCCGCCGCGGCCGCTCGTTTGCGACCCGTGGCGTCGCCAACGGGAGTTACCCACGCCGCCACGAGCCCGCGACGGTCCCGGTCGACCGGACGAGTCTCGTCGTCGCCCCCGACAACGCTGGTCACACAGTCACGACCCTCCTCGACGGCGCGACGGCGTCCATCGACGTGATCCAGTTGAACATCGACGGGCCCGACGACCGCTTTCTGCGGGCGACCATCCGCGCAGCACGCCGTGGCGTCGACGTCCGCGTCCTCCTGAGCAGTGCGTGGTACGTCCGCGAGGACAACCGCCGGATCGTCGAGCACCTGCGCGACGTCAGCGAGCGCGAGGACCTGCCCATCGAGGCGAGACTCGCCAGTCCGGACGGCCGTTTCGGGAAGATCCACGCCAAGGGCGTCGTCGTCGACGGCGACCAGGTGCTCGTGGGCAGTCTCAACTGGAACCGGGAATCGGTCAGAGGGAACCGTGAGGTACTGCTCTTGCTCGAAGGCGAGGCTGTGGCGGGATACTACCAGCGGGTCTTCGACGCGGACTGGACCGCGGGCGCGGGAAGTTCGGGGCCGTCGCTTCCGGTCGGGTCGGTCGTCGCCGTCGGCGGCGTGGTCGTCCTCGCGGTACTGGTGGTCCGACGAGTGGAGTTCGGAGAACGGCTGGGGGTGGGGCCGGAGTGAGAGACCGTGCCGGAGCGAAGTCCGTGGTGTAACTGCGGACCGAACTGCGCGTTCAGTCCTCGACGACCGGGGCGGAGCTGCCGAGTTCCTCGTCGATCTCGGCGCGGGCCATCTTGTCGACCAGCGCCTCGACGACGCTGACGCGCATCCCGCTGACGAACTTGATCGACCCGACGACGAGGTGGCCGCCGCCGCTGACGCCGCCGCCGTCGATTTCGTCTTTCAGCTCCTCGACCATCTCGGGGATGTCGAGGCGGACGCCGTCGGACCGGAGGACGGCGAAGTCGGGGCCGTAACCGATGGTGATGACGGGGTCGCCGCCCGTCTCGGCGACCTTCCGGTCGTGGATCTCGCCGGTCGTCTTGCCCGGCGCGGGGTAGGTAAAGCGGTGGGCGTGGTTCTCGACGTCGATACGGTAGAGGTGTGCGCCGTTGTCCAGGCGCTCGTGTTCGACGTGGTCTTCTACGACGTCGAGTTGCTTCTGCACGTCGCGCTCGGCGCGCTCGGCGAGGAACTCGACGAGTTCGCGGTGGCGGGGTTCGTCGTCGCAGTCGACGTTCAGCGCGTCCGTGACGAGTTGCCCGCCGTCGTCGTAGCGCAGCCAGAACGTCGCGTAGTCGAGCGCCTCACCGACGTCCCGCAGTTCGGCCTCGTCGTAGCCCTCATCGCTCGCGAGGTCGAGGTAGTCGGCCATCGCGTCGGCCTCCGAGCGGTCCGAGAGTCCGGCGACGGCGGGGACGTGTCGCACGTCGTCGGTCAGTTCGGGTTCTATCATCCGCGCGAGTTCGACACAGAGCATCCCCGTCGTGATGCGGTAGTCCTCGTCGTGGAGGTAGGGGTTGACGTGCTCGGCGACGAGTCCCTCGACCGCCTCGGGGTCGGGATGGTGGTGGTCGACGACCACGATGGGGATGTCGTAGTGGGCGAGGTTCCGGTAGGCGGGCGTGTCCTCTTCGGTCGACCCGTTGTCGAGCATGAGCAGGAGAGGGAGTTTCTGCCCGTGGCGTTCCCTGTCTTCGAGCGCGAAGTTCAGGTCCCGGGTCACGTCTTCCATCTCGTAGTAGGGTGCCTTGCTCGGCAGGCGCTTGAGGAGGTGCTGGGGCGCCTCGGGGTCCTCGTAGGTGTCCGCGACGAAGCGTTCGAGCGCGACCTGGAGCGGGACGCTCGCACAGATGCCGTCGCCGTCGGCGTGGTGGCGCATCCGGATGGGGTGGCCCTCTAACACTGTCCGTCGCAGGCGCGTCGCGACCGCCTCGAGGTCGTCCCACAGCTTCTCCAGGCCGTCCCACTCGACCAGCGGGTCGACGTCGTGAGGCCGTGCCACCTCGTCCAGCGCCGCGGACTGTTCGGCGCGGATCGTTTCGGCGTCCTCGCCCTCCAGGCGTGTGAGGTCGTCGACCTCGACCTGGACGGCGTCGTCGCGGGTCTCGGCGCGACCCTCGATGCGGACGACGTCGTCGAGTTCGACCTCGGGGTAAGCGCGGACGCCCGCCTCCTCGAAGGCCGCGCAGGGGGCGATTCCGGTCGGGTCGCGCACCTGAAAGACGGTCGGGCCGTTGGTCTGTTTGATCTGGACGACCGTTCCCAGCAGTGTGACCGACTCGCCGACCAGATCACCGAGGTCCCCGACGTCGTTGCTCTCGGGTTCGACGCGTTCGACGGTGTACTCCTCGAGAGCGACCTCGGCGAACGCGACGTCGCCGTTCTCGCGGACCTCGTCGAGTTCGACGACGAGTTCGTCGCCGACCTCGTAGTCGCCGCCGAGGTTCGAACTGTGGACCAGCCCCGACACTTCGTCGGAGACGTCGACGAAGACGCCGTACTTGACGACGCCGTTGACGGTGCCCAGGTAGTATTCGTCCGATTCGACGTAGTCGAAATCGCAGTTGTCGGCGAGTTCGTAGACCGTGGTCCCGCTCTCTGGGACCGCGACGCCGGAACCCCCGGCGTCGTCTGCAGGTGACATTTGCTGTGGATTCGGCACCCACGCCAGTTTAACCCTCCGAAACACAACCATCTTTCTCCCGCTCGGGTATCCTCGGCCGCCTTCGGCGGCCTGCGGGTACCGCTCGCGGCAAAAACGTGGGTGAAAAAGCCGACTGCTCGGCCTGCGGCCTCGCAGTCGGTGAACCGCGCCTCGCTTCGCTCGGCGTACGTTAATCCCTCCGAATGTTTCCTACTTCACCGATATTGAGCGTCCGCGAGCCGTCGGCGCGCGGTTCACCGGTCGCGAGTGTAACGAGCGACCGGCTTTTTCGCCCACCTTTTTGCGGTGGGGGTGCCCGGAGCGAAGCGAGCGAGGACACCCCCACCGCAAAAAGGTGGTTCGGAAGGCTTGTAACGGGCCGGAACTCACTTTTGTCCATGGGATTGTTCCGCTCGGGCGAGGTGGTCGGGATCGCCGAGGCCGCGCTCGAGTTCGCCCTCGAAGCGTCCGAGGACGCCCATCCCGACGAGTACATGGGCTTTCTCCGGGGCGAGGACGCACGGAAGTTCGACCTGGGATACGAGGGGACCGTCCTCACGGACGTGCTGGTCATCCCTGGCACCGAGTCAAACCCCGTCAGCGCCACGGTCAAGACGAACATGATCCCCAACGACCGTAGCGCCGCGGGGTCGGTCCACTCCCACCCCAACGGCGTCCTTCGACCGAGTGATGCCGACCTCCAGACGTTCGGCCGTGGAGACGTCCACATCATCATCGGCGCCCCCTACGGGCGACACGACTGGCAGGCCTTCGACAGGGAGGGCAACCCCGTCGATCTGGAGGTGCTCGACGTCGACCTCCCCGAGGACGAGTTCTTCGATTTCACGCAGGAGGACATCGACGAGGAACTCATGCGAGAGGGGGCCGACCTCCGCGAGGAACCCCCCGACAGGGGCTGGGGTCACGACGCCGACGGTACCGACGATTCCAGCAGCGAGGGCTCCGGGACGGGTAACACCGACGGCGGGTGGGGGTCCCGATGAGCGAAGACGACGGGCAGACCGAAGACGACGAGCAGCCGACCGACACGGCCGGAACCACACGCGAGACCGGCCCCGTCGATGGCGACGACGTCGTCGTCGCACAGGGGACCTTCGATTTACTGCATCCCGGCCACTTGCACTATCTGCGGGACGCCGCGGCGATGGGTGACTACCTCGTCGTCATCGTCGCCCGCTCGGAGAACGTCACCCACAAGGCGAAACCCGTCGTTTCGGGTCCACAGCGCCGGGAACTGGTGGCGGGACTGGACCCGGTCGACGAGGCCCGTCTGGGCCACCCCGAGGATATCTTCGTCCCTATCGAGGAACTCGACCCCGCGGTCATCGCGCTCGGCTTCGACCAGCATCACGACGAGGCCAAGATCCGGGCGGCGCTCGACGAGCGTGGCATCGACTGTGCCGTCCGCCGGGCGTCGGCGTACGACCCCGACTACGACGACGCGTTGCTCTCGACGGGCGACATCGTCGACCGGATTCTGGACGAACGCGGGTGACGAGCGGACCGCAGTGTCGGCGGGCGGGGGAGACTCACTCCGCCGAGCTCGCGGCCTCTTTCAATCGCCGGCCGAATCCGGCAACTCGGTCGCCTGTCGACCCGAGCGCGTCGGCGCCTGCCCGGCAGCCAGCGGCCAGGGTCTCGAGACCGTCTGCGAGTCGCTCGCAACCGACGGCAGCCCGTTCCAGTCCAGTGCTGACCGCGCTCTGGAGGGCTCCCCACCCGGTGAGGGCGCCCCGGCCGAGCCGGCTGCCGGTTCCCCTGAGCGCGCTGCTCGTGACGACGAGCGTCGCGGCCGAGAGCGCGCTGACTGCGGTCCCGTGGCGCCGACAGCGGTGCGCACTCTGCCGGCCCCAGTCGACGGCCCGGTGTGTCCACTGTGCGAGTGCGACCGCCGCTGTAGTGGCGTACTGGCGCGTCCGCCGGCCGGCCCTGCGACCGTACCGGGACGCGACCACCACCCCGCGCGACCCGCACCGCCACGCGACCCCCGCGGACCGGCGACACCGGAGCGCCACCGCGCGGACGGCCGTGTCCATCGCGACGGTGCCCGCGACTGCCCGGTCGGCGAGTGTCGCCCCGTCGGTTGTCGAGTCGGTGCCGTCGTCTCCCTCGCCTGCTCTCCCGGCTATCGCCGTCTCGTTCCGGAGGTCGTCGAGCACCGACGCCGCAACGTCGGTCGCTCCGTTCCCGAACGTGGGTGTGTCGGGCGGCGACGCCACGGCGTCGAGCACCTCGATGGGTGTCCCGGCGACGGTGAAACCTGCGACACCGGCGTCGGTGATCCGGTCGGCGACCGCCTCCTGCTCGTCGGTGGCGGGATGGAGTACGCAGGGAGTCCCGGCGACGGCCGCGTCCATCACCGTCGAGTAGCCCGAACAGACGACGACGTCGGCCGCCCGGAGGTACGGCAGGAGTGACGCGACCGGGTCCCAGTCGTCGTCGCCGACGTCGAGCACCTCGTACCCCTGGCGTTCGAGGTTGGCGGCGACCCGTCCGAGGTCCGAATAGTGGCTCGGAACGACCACGACGTCCGGGGCTGACGCCGGATCCGGGCCAGCGTCGTCACCGGTCAGCGCGACCGGCGGTACGCGCGTCACGTCGGCGGTATCCTCGCTCGGGCCTTCGTCCGCGGATACTGTCTCCGGGGATTCCTCGTCGGTCGGCCAGATGGCGGGATAGAAGAACTCGCGGGCGGTCGAGCGCTGGACCTCGGTGTGGAAGGCGGCACCGGTGCGCTCGACCCGGTCGCGGTAGAGGTCGGGTAGGTCGTGTTTGAGGACGTAGAGTGGAACGTCCGTTCGCGTTGCGGCGATGGCCGCGAACATGTCGTCGGTGACGAGTGCGTCCGGGTCGCGGTCGCGGAGCCACTCGACGTAGTCGGTGACACGCTCGGCGGTCGCAGGGACGCTCTCGGTGACCACCTCGCGCATCGACCCGTGCTGATACGTGTCGATGTAGTCGACGACCGCCGGTTCGAACTCGTCGTAGCCGTTGAGGGCGGCAAACTGCGTGCCTGCTCCGCCGCCGGCGAACTCGACGTCGGCGCCAGCCTCGGACAGTGCGTCGGCGATCGCCAGCATCCGCGTCGCGTGACCGGCACCTTCGGGGTAGTGTGCCACTGCGATGGTGGGGGCGTACATGGGGACCAGTGTCCGAACTATCAGGCGTCGATCCCATCAGTTTTGGGGGCGTTCGACCCGCGTAACGGTCGGTCACAGCTCTTCCAGCGCCGGTTGCCCGTCGCGCCACTGCCACTCTCGGTCGAGCAGGAACCGGACCGGCCACCCGACGTCGGGCGTCTCCCACTCGCGGTGGTCCTCGATAGCAGTCACGAACGCGTCGGCCGCGTCGGTGGTTCGCTCCGCCAGGAGCGTCTCGAACAGGTCCATGGTCTCCGGCGGTCTGTCCTCAACGTCGGCGAGGACGCGCGGGAACCACTTGTGGTACGGAAAGAGCGTCTCGTCGTTGGCCAGCAGCAGGCGGCCGCCGAAGAGCGCGAGCTGGGTGGCCGTGTGGTGTGCGAGGTAGGCGTTGTCGCGTTTCTCGGCCTCGCCGACGTACCACCGGTAGGCCTGCATCTGGCTGTAGAACGTCTCGATGCGTTCGGTCCCGCGTTCGCTGGGGTAGGTCGCGATGTCGTCGACGAGCGACGGGACCGTGGGGTCCTCGGTGTAGCGGACGTCGGCGTCGACGAACGCCGCCCGCGCGGGTTCGCTCCCGCCCTCGGCGACTTCTTCGAGGAAGTCCACGTCGACGACCTTCCCGTCGACGGGGACCTCGCCGCCGCTCGTCTCGCGTACGTCGTAGAACTGCAGGTCCCAGTCGACGTACCGGCGTTCGTACTCCTCGTCGGTCGCGACCACGATCACGTCGACGTCCGAGTCCGATCGCTCCCACCCCTTCGCGACCGACCCCGCGAGGATGCAGGCGACCAGTCCGTCGTCGGCTCGTGTCTCGGCGACCGTCGCCTCGAGCGCTTCCCGGTGGTCCGCTCGCATGGGTTGGCTGCGACGGGGAGAGTGAAAACTGTTCGTCCTGCGATACCGGAAAACCGGGGGAGAGCGACTGGTCGCTACAGCAGGTCGTGCTCGGCGAGGCGCTCGGCGCCCTCGCGAAGTCGGGACTCCTCGTTAGCGTAGGCGATCCGGACGTAGCCGGGCGCACCGAACGCGCTCCCGGGCACGGTCGCGACGTGAGCCTCTTCGATGGCCTCCTCGGCCCAGGCGACGTCGTCATCGGCCACGGGGAGCATGATGTAGAACGCACCCTCCGGCGTGGCGACGTCCTTGCCGTGGTCACGGAAGAACTCGACGAGCGTGTCACGGCGTGACTCGAAAGCCGAGCGCATCTCTTCGACGGCCTCGTCGGTGTTCTCGAGTGCCTCGACGCCGGCGTGCTGGACGAAGTTGACCGCGCAGGTCACGGAGTGGCCGTGGACCTTGCCGGCCTGCGAGATGAGTTCCTCGGGCCCGGCGTAGTAGCCCAGTCGCCAGCCGGTCATCGCGTAGGCCTTCGAGAAGCCGTTGAGCGTCACCGTCCGGTCTGCCATGCCCTCGAGCGTGCCGAGACTCGTCGCCTCGACGCCGTCGTAGGTGATCTCCTTGTAGATCTCGTCGGAGATCACGGTGACGTCGTGCTCGACGGCCAGGTCGCGGACACCCTCCAGCGCCGCGTCGGAGTAGACCATCCCGTGGGGGTTGCCCGGGGAGTTGACGACGAGCAGGTCCGTCTCGTCGGAGACGGCGGCGGCGAGGTCGTCGAGCGCGGGTTCGAGCGCGAAGTCGTAGTCGGTGGTATCGACGCGCGTGAGGTCGGCGCCGGCGATCTTCGCCATCGCCTCGTAGGAGACCCACGCCGGGTCGATCAGCGCGACCTCGTCGCCCTCTTCGACCAGCGCCTGAAAGACCTCGAACAGGCCCTGCTTGCCGCCGGGGGTGACCATGACGTTCTCGGTCCCGTACTGGGTCAGCCCGTCGGCGTGGAGTTTGTCGACGACGGCCGACTTGAGTTCGGGGATACCACTCGAAGGCGTGTACCCGGTATGGCCGGCGTCCATCGCCGCCTTGGCGGCGTCTTTGACGTTCTCAGGGGTGTCGAAGTCGACGATGTCGCCGATCGAGAAGTCCACGACGTCGACGCCCTCGGCCTCCAGGTCGGACGCCTTGTTGCTTATCGCCACGGTGGCGCTCGGTTCGATCCGTTCGACGCGTGCTGCGAAGTCCATTGTCGTGTATCGGTGACGGCCGGTGGGTAATCAGTCTGTCCAGTCAGTCCTCGGGGCCGGCGGTCCGCGGTCGGTCCGTGGTCACTCCTCGGGCAGTGACTCGGCCAGATCGACGGCGCTGTCGACGGCCTGGGCGCCGTACTCGACGCGGGCTTTCGCCTCGGCCGTGCTCATCCCGGGCCCGATGATGCCCAGGGCCACGGGCGTGTCGCGGTCGAGACTCACCTCGGTGAGTCCCTGCGCGGCCGCGTCGGCGATGACCTGGTCGTGGTCGGTGTCGCCGGTGACGATGGCGCCCACGACGGCGACGGCGTCGACGTCGCCCCGGCGCGCCAGCCGGTCGGCCGCCAGCGGCGTGTCGTAGGAACCGGGCACCTCGACGGTGGCGACGATCTCGGCGTCACGCCGGTCAGCCGCCTCGTGAGCGTGCTCGGCCATCCGGTCTATCACCGAGCCCTCCTTGTCGAACTGCGCGACGACCAGCCCGAGCCGTACCATACCCGAACCTTTCCAGCGCGCCTCAAAGAACTACCGAAGGACCGTACAGACGAACCGTCGGACAGGGCGCGTTACAGCAGGTCGTCGATTCAGTCACACCACAACTGGAAATCGTCCGCACCGCACTGTTCCGCGACCTTCCGTAGCGTGTCCCCGCCGACCCCCTTGCCCATCGGGATCGTGACGTTGCGCGTCTCCCCTGTCTCCGGGTGCACGTACCGAAGTTTCAGGTGGCTCCCTGCCCGGTCGACCGGCTGGTATCCCGTCTCGGTGAGCGCGTTCACCAGTTCTCGCGAAGAATACGGTTCGGGCACGGGTCACTCGGAGAACCAGGGGGCGTCGGGTTCTCCGGGTTCGTCCGGCACCGCCTCCGGGTCGAGTCCGAGGTCACGCAGGTCCGCGTCGGTCACTGGCTCACCGATCTCACCTGTGTGCAACGCGACTGCTTCGTCGAGATTCGCGAGGGGCGCCGACCGCGTCTCCCCCTGGCTCGCGACCCCCGTCTCCTCGTCGATAGCGGACCAGCGGCCGTCTTCCTCTTCGACGAGGCGGATCGCTCGCCCCGGCGGATCCGAATCGCTGGTGTCTGCCCATACACGCCGATAGCTCGTGATACGGCAAAACACTTCGGGGGAGCCCCGGGGACCGCTCGCGAGGTTGACCCGACCGACGCCTCGTTTCGGACCGTCTGGACGTCCGACAGACCAGAAGAATTCTAAGGGACCCACCGCACCCCCCGACAATGGCGACAGCCGACGCGACGTCCCTCCGGTCGCGTGCCGCCTCCCTCCTCGACCGGGCCGGCCTCTCTCCCGTCCACGTCGTCGTCTTCGACATCACGCTCCTCGCGCTGGTCGCCCGCCTCTACGACCTCGGCGGGCGCGTCGTCCACTGGGACGAGGCCCGCGTGGGCTACTGGACGCTACGCTACATCGAGACCGGCAACGTGGAGTACCGCCCGATCATCCACGGCCCCTTCTACCACCACGTCAACCGCGTCGTCTTCGACCTGGTGAGTGCCACCCCGTTCAGTATGCGTCTCGTGGTCGCAGTCGTCGGCGGACTGCTCCCGCTCACGGCGCTGTGCTTTCGCGACCGTCTGTCGGACCTCACGGTAGCGGCGCTCGCGGGCTGTCTCGCCTTTACACCCGCACTGGTCTACTACTCGCGGTTCATGCGCGGCGACCCCCTCGTGGCGGCGTTCTGTTTCGCCGCCTTCGCCTTCGGGGTTCGCGCCGTCGACACCCGCCGCCGTCGGTACGTCCTCGGGGCGGTCGGCGTGTTCGCGCTCGGGTTGACAGTGAAAGAGAACGCCGTCCTCTACCCGGTCTGCTGGCTCGGCGCGGCGCTTTTCAGTCTCGACCACCACCTCCTGGCCACGGACGGCCGGCGGGGCCACCGCGCGTTCGACGGCGAGGTGCGCTCGCTGGCTCGCGACTCTCTGCTCCGGGGCGCCCGCTTCCTCCGGCGGAACGCGCTCGTGGCCGTCGTCGCCGCCGTCGAGTTCCTCGCGATAGTGGTCTTCTTCTACGCGCCTCGCACCCGAACCGAGTCCGGCCCCGGCCTCTGGAAGGCCCTCGACGACCCCGGGCTGCTCCCGGAACTCGTCTGGCTCTCGACGGGCGGCGCGGCGACGAAACTGTGGGACGGCTGGGTCAGGGGGAGCCACCAGGACCACTCCTACATCCCCTTCTTCGGTGACTTCCTCCAGTCGCTGGCCTACGGCGCGCTCGCCGTCGCGCTGCTCGCGTTGCTGGGGTTCGTCGTCGACCGCTACCGGCGCGACGGACCGACGACGCTCGTCCAGTTTTGCTTCTACTGGGGCTTTTTCTCGCTACTGGGCTATCCCCTCGTCACGGACATCAAGGCGCCCTGGGCGACGGTCAACGCCGTCGTCGCCTTCGTCGTCCCCGCCGCGTTCGGGTTCGCCCTGCTCGTCCGCCGGGCCCTGGACGCACGTGCGGACGCCGACCACGTCACGTTCGCCGTCGCGGCGTTCGCCGCCCTCCTCGTCGTCGGCCAGGTCGGGTTGACCACCACGCAGGCCGTCTACGTCGACGACCAGGCCGACTCGAACCACCTCGTCCAGTACGCCCAGCCGGCTGGCGACATCGGCCCCGTGATGGGCGTCCTCGACGAGGCCGGCGCCGCGCCCGGCGGCCCCGACGTCGTCTTCTACGGCGACTTTTTCGTCGACGGCGGTCCGCCGACCGTGCCCCGGAAGCCGGGCTGTATCAGGTGGTTCAACGCGCTCCCGCTCCCGTGGTATCTGGGGACCAGCGGCGCAGAGGTGACGTGTGTCGAGAACGCGACTGCCCTCGACGCGACGCTCGCCGACGCGGAGTCACCCCCCGCCATCGTCGTCGCCCGCGAACGCGCCGCCCCGGGTATCGTCGGTTCGCTCGGCGAGTACGAGGCCCACACCTACCTCCTGCGACTCACCGACACCCCCACCACGTTCTTCGTCCACGAAGACTACGCCGACTCGCTCGACGAACCGCCGGACGAACTGCCCGACAACGAGACGACGCCGACCGAGCGGATCGACAAGCAGCCACGGGGAGTCGCTCCAGGGCCACAGTGAGTCGCCGTCTCGGGCGTCCCGGAAAGACACGCTTATTCGCCGGGGTGAGCAACCCACGGCCGATGTCACTGTCAACGCCGGGACCGACGCTGGGCGTCGTCGGCGGGGGGCAACTCGGCCGGATGCTCGCCGAGGCCGCCGCGCCGCTGGGCGTCGAGGTCGTCGTCAGCGACCCGACCGAGGGCGCGCCCGCATCGCCCGTCGCACGCGACCAGGTCGTCGGCGACTTCGACGACGCCGACACGATCCGTGAACTCGCCGAACGCGCCGACTACCTCACCTTCGAGATCGAACTCGCCGACCCCGACCTGCTGGAGTCGGTGAGCGAGGCGTTCGATATCCCAGTGCACCCCGACCCCGACACGCTCCGGACCATCGAGGACAAACTCGTCCAGAAGCGCCGTCTCCGGGACGCCGGCGTGCCCGTCCCCGAGTTCCGCAAGGTCGACACCGCCGAGGACGTCCGCGCCGCCGGCGACGAACTCGGATATCCACTCATGCTAAAGGCCCGCACGGGCGGGTACGACGGTCGCGGGAACGTCCCCGTCGAATCGCCCGACGACGCGGAATCGGCACTCGATGCGGTCGGTGGCGACGCCATGGTCGAGGAGTTCGTCGACTACGAACGGGAACTCGCAGTGATGGGGTGTCAGGGCGACGGCGAGACCGACGCTTTCCCCGTCACCGAGACGGTCCACCGCGAGGAGATCCTCCGGGAGACCGTCTCGCCCGCCCGTGCCACCGACGAGGTCCGCGACCGCGCTCGCGAGGTGGCGCTGGACGTCCTCGACGTGCTGGACGGGCGGGGCGTCTTCGGGGTGGAGTTGTTCCAGGGCCCCGACGACGAGGTCCTGCTCAACGAGATCGCGCCGCGCCCGCACAACTCCGGCCACTGGACCATCGAGGGGTGTCACACCTCCCAGTTCGAACAGCACGTCCGCGCCGTCACCGGTCGCGCCCTCGGGGACACGGGGCGGCGAGCGCCGACGGTCTCGACGAATATCCTGGGCGACGTCGAAGAACGCCAGACTGCGACGTTGCGGGGCGAGGACCGCGTCTTCGAGACGCCGCGCGCGCACCTCCACTGGTACGGCAAGCGGGAGGTCTACCGCCTGCGGAAGATGGGCCACGTCACGCTCGTCGGCGAGAACGGGTCCGGGACGGACTACTTGCTGGACCGCGTCCGGGAGTTACGCGACGACCTGACGTTCGTCGAGTGACGGCCAAGTCAGGTCGTGTCGCTCGTTTCGAGCCCGTTGGCTGCCGACAGTTCGACCCTGATCGTCGTCCCGTCGTCCCCGTCGTCGACGAGGCTGACGTCCCCGCGGGACCGCTTGACGACCCAGCGGACGAGCCACAGTCCCAGTCCGCTGGCGTGAAACACGGGCGTCATCTCACGTTCCTCGGTGACGATGTTCGCCTCGTGGTCGGGCAGTCCGGGTCCGTCGTCGCTCACGGTCACAGTCACGACGTCCTCGATCCGTTCGACCGCGACCTGCACTTCCGGCGCGTTCGCTCCGTGGCCGGTCGCACCGTCGCGAGTGCCGTGTTCCACGGCGTTGTCGACGAGTTCGGCGATCGCCTGTCGGATAGCGGGGATAGCGACGGCAACGGCGTCGGTGTCCCCGCTGTACCCGAACCGGGCGGACTCGCGTTCCCGGAGGCTATCGGCGACTACCTCCCGGGCGACGGCGTCGAGGTCCCGTGGTTCGGGGTGGGTCTCCCGGAGGAGCACCTCGGTCGCGTCGTGGGCCTTCTCGGTCAGGCGGGTGAGGTCGTCGGCCGCCGACTGGATACGCTCGGCTTTCGGGGCGAGGGCGCCGTCGGACTCCCGGTCGATCGTCTGGGCGGTCCCCTCGATGACGGTCATCTTGTTGCGCATGTTGTGCCGGAGGACGCGCCCGAAGACGCGGACCTGCTCCTCGCGCTCGACGCGTTCGCTGACGTCACGACCGATCCCGACGACCAGGTCCTCGCCGCGAGGGTCGTCGAACAGCCCGGCGACGAACTCGTAGGGGATCCGCGCCCCCGCTTTGGTCTCGATCTCCGTGACTCGCCTGGCCGATCCCGCGTCGACGACCTCCGCGACGAACGTCCGGAGTCGGTCGCCGGCGCACTCGCCGAAGATCTCGTAGACCGCACACCGGGAGAGTTCGTCGGCGGTGTACCCGGACACCGTCTCGACCGACCGGTTCCAGTCGACAAGCTCGCCGTCGCGGTCGAGCGCGTAGAAGACGTCGTCCAGGGAGTCGAGCATCTGGCGCATGTACCCCCGCTGGCGTGCGATCTCCCGGCGGTTTCGTTCCCGCTCCGTGACGTCGCGGGCGACGTAGACGACGTAAGAGGTGTCACCGTTCTGGGAGTCCACACCACCGACCGGCGTGACCCGTGCCTCGAACCACCGGGTCCCCTCGGGCACGTCCAGCGTATACTCGAACGACCGGCTCTCACCCCGTTCGACGGCGGCCCGGACGTGCGACATGAGCCGCTCGGCCATCTCCTCGTCGAAGACGTCCGGGATCCGGCTCCCCAGCAGTTCGTCGGGGTCCTCGTAGAGCAGCGACTCCGACTCGGGACTCGACAGGACCTCCACGTACCGCCCGTCCGCGTCCAGGATGAACCCGACATCCGGAAACGCGCTGACGAGTGCCTCGAGTTCCGTCTCCGCCGACAGTCGGTTCCCGTCGTCGAGCGGTGGAACCATCCCATCGGTATTCATCAGCGAGACTGAAGAATCCACCGCTCGACCCCGCCCCACCAGCGTCAGTCGTTCGCGACGGCGGTGTCGGCCCCGTCGTCGGCGTCGGCCGCCGACCCCGTCCCGGACGCGACGCCGCCGTCGAAGCGGTCGGCGACGACGCCCATGCCGACGGACATACTCGCCATCCCGAACCCGAAGACGAACAGCACGACGGTGGCGACGAAGCGGAAGGCCGCGAGGTCGACGAGCAGGACGGCCGTGCCCGCGACGCCGATACTGACGACGCCGCCGGCGATCCCGCCCCACTTGGCGGCGACGGTGGCGTCGTCTTCGACGGCGTCTTCGGCCGAGTGGATGCGACAGAGCACGTTCAGGTACAGGGCGACGGCGACCGACCAGACGAGTCCGGTCAGCGCGGTCACGAACCAGACCCGCACCGGTCCGGCGACCGGCGTCGCCGCCACGGACGCGACCGCCGCTGCGAGGAGACCGACGAGTAGCGCGACGGCGTACCGGATGGAGGGCTGCATATCCGACCGATGTGTCCGGCCCACTCAAAAATCGGTCGAAGGGTCAAACGACGGTCACAGCGACGGCCGAACGCGGGACAGCACGTCACAGCGACGGCCGAACGCGGGACAGCACACTTAATTCGCCCCCGCGGGAAACGCCGCGCATGACAGCCGATTCCGTCCAGTCGCTCATCGACCAGTTACACGAGGAGGCGGAGATGGACCTGCCCGACGCCGAGACGCCCGACGTCGGCATCGTCATGGGGTCGGACTCGGACCTGCCGACGATGGCCGGTGGCAAGGGCAAGCGTCCCGGCGCGACCGCCGCGCTCGCCGACGAACTCGGCTTTGCCGAGCAGACCGACTACACCGACGCGCCCGACGCCCGGTTCACATTCGAGACGTTCGTCGTCTCCGCTCACCGCACCCCGGAGCTGATGTGCGCCTACGCCGAAACCGCGGCCGACCGCGGGGTCGACGTGATCATCGCCGGCGCGGGCGGCAAGTCGGCGGACTTGCCGAACATGACCGCGTCCATCGCCTACCCGCTCCCGGTCATCGGCGTCCCCGTCCAGGAGAAGTCCGTCGACTCCGTGATCGGGATGCCCCAGGGCGCGCCCATCACCGCCGTCGACGCCGGCAAGTCGTTCAACGCCGCCCTGTCTGCCGCCCAGATCCTCGCCCGCCAGCACCCCGAACTCGAAGACCGACTCGTCGACTACCACCGGGGCCTGCAGGAGGACGTGGGGGCGGTTTCCCGGGACCTGCACGAACTCGGGACGCCCGGGTTCAAAGACGAGTACTGGACCGAGGAGTGACCGGGCAGCCCGGGACTATCCACTCGTCGCGAGCCACTCCGCGAGGGGCGTTCCCTCGGCGAGTCGTCGCTCGAACAGTTGTTCGCCCCAGGCCACGGCGCCGCGGTCGGTGGTCGTGATCTGGCCGCGGACGACGCCGCTGTCGTCGTAGACGATGACCGTCATCCGGGTCTCCTCGCCTACGTCGGCCAGCACGAGACCGAACGGGAGCCCGTCGTAGACCGCTGCGGTGGCGTTGGACCGCTCACACAGTTCGCGATAGCGATCGTCCTCCGGTGTCAGGTCACGCATGAGCGCCGCCTCGAAGACGTAGGTGAAGTCGAAGCCGTCGTCGCCGAAGACGCCGTCGAACGCCGTCTCGTCGACGCCGACACCGTGGTCGGCGACCGCGAACCCCCGTACCGAATCGGCCGCTCGCATGTTCTCGCAGACCCGTTCGGCGATCGCGAGCGGCCGGGGCGCCTCGGCCCGCTCGACGATCGCGTCCTGAAAGAGCGCCGGCGGGACCGGCTCGTCACAGGGGAAGTGTTCGAGCAGGTCGCCGGCGGTCTCGATCGCGTCGGCCGCCTCCTGACTCCGGGCGACGGTCTGGCGGAGGACGTCTCCCCTGGTCGTCACCGTCCAGGTGCCGTCGTCGAGGCGTGTGACGAGTCCCGCCCCGTGTAACGCCTCGATCGCGCGGTCGACTGTCGACCTGGAGTCCCCGATCTCGTCGATGACGTCCCGTTTGTGACAGGCGTCGGCCGAGAGCAACGCCAGATACTCGTGGCGCCGCTGGGCAAGTTCGAGCAGGTCGACGGACGTGGTCCGTTCCGCCATGTGTTGGACATCTTTACCCAGCGGTAAACATAACTATCACGGAGTGACGAAATCCGTCACCCGGTGACTTCTCCACGGTCGAGTCCGAACCACGATGTGGTGTTGCTGTCCGGACGGAGACAGTCGCGGGCGACTCCCGTCACCGCCGGCCGGTTCCGCCCTCGGGGTGGGGTCGGGACCGGTCGACGACCCGTCGACGGCCGAGATCTGCGAATTGAGGGCCTCTGACACCGGCCCTGGGACTGCTCCCCCCGCCGTCCCGGGGCCGCTCCCGGTCGCCCGCGTCACGGTGGCACCCGGATCGTCCCGCCCCGGACAGGACATCCGCCCGGTCGACGAGCGAGAAGTGACCGGGTGTGGGTGGTGGCGTGGGTGGTCGTGTGGGCCCCAACCCGTGTCGGACCACGACAGTTCGTCCCGGGCGACATCGAGGCCCCGGGACGGACAACTCTTTCATCGGGTCTGCCGAGCGAGCAGGCGCTCCGTTCGCCCGAGCCAGGCGGCCGGAATCGACAAGAATCAACCCTTATATGCCCGCGGCCGAAACCGTCGCACGATAGAGACACATGAGCAACCCATGGATAGCCATCGGGGCGCTGGCGCTGGTGGCGGTCGTCATCCCGATCAGTATGCTGGTGATGTCGCGACTGTTGCGCCCGAGCGTCCCCGAGCAGGGGAAACGCGCCGTCTACGAGAGCGGCGAGGTCCCGACGGGCGACACGCGGATCAAGTTCAATATCCAGTACTACATGGTCGCGCTGTTGTTCGTCGTCTTCGACATCGAGACGGTCCTCATCTTCCCGTGGACGGTCATCTACGGCGAGGCCGTCGCCGAGGTCGGACTGGCTCGCGCGCTCTTGCCGATGCTCGCGTTCATCGGCATCCTCGTCGTGGCGCTGGGCTGGGCGTGGCGCAACGGTGCGGTCAGGTGGGTCCGCAGTCCCAAGACCACGAGTCAACGCGTCGAGAGACAATCATGAGCAGCGACAACCAGACACCGGCCGACGGTACAGAGATCCAATCGACTCAGGAGGCCCGGCTCGGCGAGGGCGTCGACAGCCGGTTCAACTCCACCCTGCGGGAGGCGTTCGGTTCGACCCCGTTCATCCTCACCAAGTTCGACAAGTTCATGAACTGGGTCCGGGGCTCCTCGATGTTCATGCTGCAGTTCGGCATCGCCTGCTGCAGCATCGAGATGATGCACACCTACGCGGTCAAACACGACCTCGACCGCTTCGGTGCCGGCGTCCCCCGCGCCTCACCCCGGCAGGCCGACGTCATCATCGTCCCCGGGACCATCGTCACGAAGTTCGCCCCGCGCATGAAGCGCGTCTACGACCAGATGCCCGAGCCCAAGTTCGTCGTCTCCATGGGTTCGTGTACGGTTTCGGGTGGACCGTTCCAGGAGGGGTACAACGTCATCAAGGGCGCGGAGGAGGTCATCCCGGTCGACATCCACATCCCCGGTTGCCCCCCGCGTCCCGAGGCGCTGGTCTACGGCGTCGCCAAACTGCAGGAGCGCATCGCCAACGGCGAGAGCGCCCCCGTCACGGTCAAGCCCTACGAACTCGAAGAGTTCGGCGACCTGGAACAGGACGAACTCGTCCAGAAACTCGCCGACGAGATCGACGAGGAGGACCTCGTCATGCGGTACAACTGGGCCGATTCGCCATGATCGGAGTGATATTTGCATGAGTCTCGAAGAACCCGAACCCGACGACGGCGTCATCGAAGCGGCCGAGGAAGTCGGCGTCACCACCGAGGGCCTCGACTACGACGCACTCGCGGAGCTGGTGGGCGACCGCCTGCTCGACAGAGAGGACCACGTCAACGCCGAAGGGTTCGTCATCCGCCCCGACGACGTCCAGGACGTCCTCTTCGACCTGCGCGACGAGGCCGGCTTCGACTACCTCTCCTGTGTCACCGCACAGGAGTACGACGACCGCTACGAGTCGATCTACCACCTCAAGAAGTACGACGAACCCACCCACGAACTCTCCGTGGTCGTGCCCTCGACCAAGGACGACCCGCGCAACCAGTCGGCCAACGCCGTCTACCGGACCGCCGACTGGCACGAGCGCGAGGCGTTCGACCTCGTGGGTATCGAGTACGACGACCACCCCGATATGCGCCGGATCCTCCTGCCCGAGACCTGGCAGGGTCACCCCCTCAGCCAGGACTTCAGCGGCGAGGAACCGCAGATAGTCACGCTGCGAGAGCACGCCAACCCGCTCCAGGAGGACCACCGCGGGGACGATGCCGACACGATGTTCGTCAACATCGGCCCCCACCACCCCGCGACCCACGGCGTGCTCCACCTCAAGACCGTGCTGGACGGCGAGCAGGTCGCCGACGTCGAACCCGACATCGGCTACCTGCACCGCTGTGAGGAGCAGATGTGCCAGCAGGGCACGTATCGCCACCAGATCATGCCCTACCCCGACCGGTGGGACTACATCTCGGCCGGCATCTTAAACGAGTGGGCCTACGCCCGTGCCGCCGAGGACCTGGCGGACATCGAGGTGCCCGAGTACGCACAGGTCATCCGGACGATGTCCGCCGAACTGTGCCGGATCGCCGCGCACCTGCTCGCCCTCGGAACGTTCGCGCTGGACGTCTACGGCGACTTCACCGCCATCTTCATGTACGCCGTCCAGGACCGCGAGGTCGTCCAGAACATCCTGGAGGACCTGACCGGCCAGCGCCTGATGTTCAACTACCTCCGTCTCGGTGGCGTCGCCTGGGACATCCCCGAACCCCGCGACGAGTTCTTCGAGAAGGTCCGGGACATGTTAGACGACATGCCCGAGAAGCTCACGGAGTACCACAACCTCATCACGTCCAACGAGATCTTCCAGCTCCGCTGTGTGGACACGGGCGTGCTCCCCCCCGAGGAGGCCAAGTCCTACGGCGCGACGGGCCCCGTCGCTCGCGGGTCGGGTATCGACTTCGACCTGCGCCGCGACGACCCGTACGGCTACTACGACGAACTCGACTGGGACGTCGTCACCGAGGACGGCTGTGACAACTACTCGCGACTGCTCGTCCGGATGCAGGAGGTCGAACAGTCCGCTCGCATCATCGAGCAGTGTGTCGACCTGCTCGAAGACTGGCCCGAGGACGAACGCGAGATCCAGGCCAACGTCCCCCGGACGCTGCGCCCGGACCCCGACACCGAAGTGTACCGCGCGGTCGAGGCCGCCAAGGGCGAACTCGGCATCTACATGCGCTCGGACGGCACGGACAAGCCGGCCCGGTTCAAGATCCGGAGTCCGTGTTTCTCGAACCTGCAGACGCTGCCGGTCATGTCCGAGGGCGAGTACGTCCCCGACATGATCGCCTCGCTGGGGAGCCTCGACATCGTGCTCGGGGAGGTGGACCGCTGATGGCGCCCATCGCGCCCATCGCCGCTCCGCTGCAGTCCGCACCCCTGCCCGAGACCATCGCCGAGTTGCTCGGACTCGACCCGAACCAGCCGGCGGTCATGTTCGTGCTCGCCTTCCTCGCGGCGGGCGCCATCGTCTCGGTGCTCATGGGGATGACGGCCGTCCTCGGTATCTGGGGCAAGCGGAAGATCACGGCCGCGTTCACGGACCGTATCGCCGTCAACCGCCACGGTCCGTTCGGGTTGCTCATCATCCCGGCCGACGCCGTGCGTCTGCTCTCGAAGGAACTCATCGTGCCCGAGGGCGTCGACCGGCCCGCGTGGGACCTCGCGCCGCTGGTCATCGCCAGTTCCGCGCTGCTGGGTTTCGCCGTCATCCCGTTCGGGAACGGCATCCAGATCGCCGACCCCGAGACGGGGCTGGCGTTCGTCTTCGCGACGGCGTCGATCGCGTCGCTGGGCCTGCTGATGGCCGGCTACGCCTCGAACAACAAGTACTCGTTCATGGGCGGACTGCGCGCCGTCGCACAGAACCTCGCCTACGAGATCCCGCTGGTGCTGACGGGCGCGTCGGTGGTCCTCTTCACGGGGTCGCTCCAGATGTCCGAGATCGTCGCCGCACAGAACGAGGCGCTGCTGACGCTGGGCGGCGTCGCCATCCCCTCGTGGTTCGTCTTCATCAACCCGTTCGCGTTCGTGCTGTTCATGGTCGCGAACCTCGCCGAGGTGGGTCGCAACCCCTTCGACATCCCGGAGGCGCCCACCGAGATCGTCGCCGGCTACCAGACCGAGTACTCCTCGGTCTATTTCGTCCTCATCTACCTGGGCGAGTTCATCCACATCTTCCTCGGCGGCGCCATCGTGGCGACGCTGTTCCTCGGCGGCCCCTCGGGACCGGTGCTCCCGGGCTTCGTGTGGTTCTTCGCGAAGATGATCGCCGTCTACCTGTTCACGCAGTGGGCCCGTTCGGCGGTCCCGCGACTGCGCATCGACCAGCTCATCCAGATCGGCTGGAAGGGGATGCTCGTGCTCTCCTTCGCGAACCTGGTCCTCACGGCCGTCATCGTCGGGGTGATCCAGTCCGCATGACTCCGACTGGACGACCCACGACGCGACACGCCGCCCCCGACGCAGGTGATCCCCAATGATAGGCATCCTCAAGTCGATGGCAACGACGATGAAACACGCGCTGGACGGCAACACGTTCACCGTCGAGTACCCCGAGGAGGAACCCGAGGTCAGCCCCCGGTTCCGTGGCGTCCACAAGTTCAGCCAGGAGCGCTGTATCTGGTGTCGCCAGTGCGAGAACGTCTGCCCGAACAACACCATCCAGATCGTCACCGACGACCAGCGCAACGGCGAGCAGTACAACCTCCACATCGGCCAGTGTATCTACTGCCGGCTCTGCGAGGAGGTCTGCCCCGTCGACGCCATCATCCTCACCCAGAACTTCGAGTGGACCGCCGACACCAAAGACGAGTTCGCACTCGACAAAGAGCAGTTGAAGAACGTCCCCTGGTACAAGGACATCGACCCGCTGGAGGCTCGTGAGCCGGACCGCGGCGTCTGGATCGGTGAGGGCGAAGGCGAAGTGGACTACCAGTAAGCGTCCGTACGCCATCGGCACGCGATTCACTCGGCCGAAGCGAGGTCCCGCTTTTTCCCCCACGTTTCTGGCGCAAGAGTGCAGACGCCGTCGACTACACGATCGTGTGCTCGAGGAACTGCCGGATGGCCTCGGGCCCCGCGGGCGGGAGATCGGCGAGGAGTGGGTCCGGCGAACCGCCCTCCGCGACGTGGGTCGTCTCGGAGACCGACTGGGCGTGGGTCGGATCCGCGGCGAGCAGGTCCATCGCCACGCGCTCGGACTCGATGTCCTCGACGTGCTCGACCCAGACGTGGTTCAGGTCGTGTAACTCGTAGGAGACGGCGTCCACGCCGGCCGCCTCCAGCGCGTCGAAGAAGCGACGGCTGTGTTCGACGTCGACCACCTCGTCTTCGCGGCCGTGCATCAGTAGCGTCGGTGGACTCTCGGGCGTGACGTGGGTGACGGGGCTGGCCTGTGCCCACCGGTCGGGGCGTTCCGACCGGGGGCCGCCCATGAGCAGTGGGATGAGCCCGTCTACCTCGTCTCCCTCGAGTGCGAAGTCGGCCGCGCCGTACCAGCTGACGACGGCCTGGACGGCGCCCGACTCCCCGGGCGCGACCGTCTGTTCGAGTTCATCGGCGAAGGCGTCGCCCAGGTCGGTCACGTCGTCGACGACGCCCGCGAGGAGCGCGAGGTGCCCGCCCGCCGAGGCGCCCCACGCGGCGACGCGTTCGGCGTCGTAGCCGTACTCGTCGGCGCGGGCGCGGAGCCACCGGATCGCGGCTTTCACGTCCACGAAGTGGTCGGGGAAGGTACCTCTGGGCGTGGGGTTGTCCGGGTCGTACATCTCTTCCCCGTCGACGACCTGCGGGATCTCCTGCAGCCGGTAGCTCACGCTGGCGACGGCACAGCCCCACTCGGCGGCGTAGCGCTCCGGGTCGGGGACGTTCGAGCGGGTCTCGGCGATCCACCCGCCACCGTGGACGTAGACGACCAGCGGCGGGTCGTCACACTGTGGGAGATAGAGGTCGAGTTTCATCTCGCCGGTCTCGCGGTCGGCGTAGGTGATACCCTCGTGGACGGTGGTCTCGTTCGTCACGGTGTGACGACGTGGCGCGGTCGAGATATAACCACGGCTTCCGTGACTGGCCGGACTTCCGGGCCGGAAACTCTGCGTCCCCCCTTTTTACCCCAGGAGGAGTTGAGCCGGTATGGTCGCCATCGACGCGACGGACGTGTCGAAACGCTACGGGACGGAGACAGCCCTCGACAGGGTCGAACTGACGGTCGAAGAGGGCGAGACGTTCGGCTTTCTCGGCCCCAACGGCGCCGGGAAGTCGACGTTCATCAACGTCCTGCTGGACTTCGTGACGCCGAGCCAGGGGTCGGTCGAGGTCTTCGGCCACGACTGCCAGCGCGAGGGGGTCGCCGCGCGAGAGCGACTGGGCGTGCTCCCCGAGGGGTACTCGGTGTTCGACCGACTCACCGGCCGCCAGCACGTCGAGTACGCCATCCGGTCGAAAGACGCCGACGACGACCCCATCGACGTGCTGGACCGGGTGGGCATCCGCGAGGCGGCCGACCGGAAAGCGACGGGGTACTCGAAGGGGATGGCCCAGCGACTCGTCCTCGGGATGGCGCTGGTCGGCGAGCCGGACCTCCTCGTCCTGGACGAACCCTCCACCGGACTCGACCCGAACGGCGCCGCCGAGATGCGACAGATCCTCCGCGAAGAGAACGAACGCGGCGCGACGATCTTCTTCTCGTCACACATCCTCGAACAGGTCGAGGCAGTCTGTGACCGCGTGGGGATCCTCCAGAACGGCGAACTCGTCGCCGTCGACACCATCGAGGGGTTGCGCGAGTCGATGGGCGGCGGGACGAAACTCGTCATCACCGTCGACAGCCTCCGGAACGGGACACTCGAGACGATCCGCGGTGTCGAGGGGGTCGAGACGGCCGTCGACGGCGACGAGTCGTCGAACGGCGACCCGACGATCGAGGTGACGTGTACGAACGACGCGAAGATGGACGTCGTCGTCGAACTCCACAGCGCGGGTATCGACGTGGTGAACTTCCGCACGGAGGAGGCCTCGCTGGAGGACATGTTCATCGAGTACACGGGGGCGCGACGATGACGTGGGAGGTGGTCGCCCGCCAGGACTGGTCCGTGACCCTCGGAGCCCGCTCGGTGAAGCTACTGCTGGGACTGCTCGCGTCTGTCGTCGTGCTCGCGGGCTACATCTACCCGATCGGCGCCGCCGAACCGGTGACGACGGCCAGGTTCGCTCCGTTCGTCCTCGAGGGACTCAGATTCGCCCTGCCGTTCGTCGCAGTGCTGTTGACCTACGGCGCGGTCGCCGGGGACCGGGAGTCCGGGGCGATACGGCTCTCGCTGTCGCTGCCCCACAGCCGCCGGGACGTCGTCCTCGGCGCGTTCGCGAGTCGGGCCGGACTCGTGACCGTGGCGACCGTCGCGTCGATGCTGACCGCCGGCTGGCTGGTGGTCTACCCGTTCGGCGACCTCGTCCTCGGGAGATTTCTCGTCTTCCTCGGGCTGACGGCCCTGTTCGGGGCGGTCTGGTGCGGGCTCGGGCTGGCCGTCTCGCTGGTGGCCGCGACGAGGCGACGGGCACTGGTGCTCGCCTTCGCGCTCCTCTTCCTGTTCGTGGTCGTCTGGGAGACGGCCGTCGCGGCACTGACACTCGGACTGAACGCCGCGGGCGTCGTCGACGGCGAGCTACCCGGTGTCGGCCAGTTCGTCACCGGTCTGGAGCCGAGTCTGCTCTTCGAACGAGCGACGACCGGATTCGTCCTGTCCGGCGAGAGCGTCGCCGGGCCGTGGTACATGAGCGAGTGGGTCGCCCTGGCCGTCCTCGTGCTGTGGGTCGTCGGCCCGCTGGGACTGGCCTACCACCGGTTCGACGGGAGTGATCTCTCGTGAGCTGGCGCGATATCGCCTGCCGGGACGTCCACGACGCGAGTCGGTCACGCGGCGTCTGGGTCCTGTTCGGCCTCCTCACGCTCGTATCCGTCGGGTACGCGTACCTCCACACGTATCTTGGGGACCCCACGTTCCCGACGTTTCTCGGCGGGCTCACGGGCGTCGTCTCGGCGACGCTGCCCGTCCTCGCGGTGCTCGTCGGCTACAAGTCGGTGGTCCACGAGCGTACCAGCGGGAGCCTCGTCCTGACGCTCTCCTTTCCCCACTCGCGGTGGGACTTCCTCGTCGGCAAACTCGTCGGCCGATCGGTCGTGTTGCTGGCGCCGACGGTCCTCGCGCTCGCACTCGCGGGTGTCGTCGGTGCCGTCCGCTACGGGACCGACGGGGCCGCGCTCTACCCGTGGTTCCTCGTGGCGGCCGCGCTCTACGGACTGGCGTTCGTCGGGATATCGGTCGGGCTGTCGCTGTCGACGACCGTCGACCGGTGGATCACCCTCGGCGCGTTCGGCTCGTACTTCCTGCTCGTCACCCTCTGGAGTGGCCTGCACTCGCTGACGCTCCTGGTCCTCCATCGGTTCGACGGGCGCGTCCTCGCGGACATGCCCGACTGGGCGCTGCTCTTCCGACTCGCCGGTCCCGGCGAGGCCTTCGACCGACTCGTCCGCGCAGGCTTCGACGTCGGCCTCGCGCCGAGATACGTCGGCGCGGACGCCCCCGTCTACGTCGACTGGTGGATAGCCGTCGTCCTCCTTGTCGCGTGGTTCGCGGTCCCGGTCGCCCTGGGCTTTCGGCGGTTCCGGACCGCCGATCTATGACGGTCGCGGCATCGGCCCCCCTGACAATCGCGGAGTCCGCCCACGAAACCACGCTGTCGGCCGGTCCGTGACTCCGTCATCCGAACGCGTCGCGCACGACGACCAGGTACGCCAGCGACACGACACTGAGGACCGGACCCGGGGCCATCCACCAGAAGCCCCGTCCGAGTTCACCGAGGAGTATCGTGACCGTCATGAGGTTGAGGACGAGCGCGATAGCGTAGTAGGCAATTCCGAGTTCCCAGCCCCAGGTGTAGGTGTTCCAGAGCCCGACGACGACCAGCGCCGTGACGAGTACGATCCCGCCCCCCAGGGCCCCGATACCGAGTCGCCCGTTCGCGAGCGCACGGAGGGCGAACACGGTCATGCCGGCGGCGCCGAGACTGTTCAGCCCACAGAGGGCGGCGACACCGAACGGACGGCCGCTCGCGACGTCGAACGATTCGATCTCCGCCTGTGACATGGCCTCCGCTGGTCGCGGGTTGGTTCATGAACCTTCGGACGGTCGCACGCGACGGTCGCCCGTCCAGCGGCGTGCGAGAACGTTTCAATCGAGCGATGGGCTTATTGGCGGGTGTAGCGAACGACGAGACGTTCTATGGCACGCGAGTCGCCCGGAACGGAGAGCGGTCAGGTCCCCCGCGGTTCGGACGGTCCGACCGGACGTGACGACACGGGCCGGGCGGTCGACCCCGCCGCGGCGTCGCCCGCGCTCGGCCCCGAGGAGGCGGCGATCTACGTCGACGGCCTCCGGAAGACGTTCGGGAGCGGCGTGGAGGCGGTGACGGCCGTCGACGGCGTCTCCTTCGCGGTCGCGCCCGGCGAAGTGGTGGGGTTGCTCGGCCCGAACGGCGCGGGCAAGACGACGACGATCAAGTCGATACTCGGGCTGGTCCTCCCCGACGAGGGGGAGGCCCGGGTCCACGGGATCGACGTCCACGCCCATCCGCGACAGGCCTACGAGTACGTCGACGCGATGCTGGAGGGTGCGCGCAACGACTACTGGCGGCTCACGGTCAGGGAGAACCTCCGCTACTTCGCCGCCATCAGGGGACAGAACCCCGACGCCGTGGCCGACCGCCACGAGGAACTACTCGAACAGCTAGACCTCGCCGAGAAGGCCGATACGGCGGTGCGGGACCTCTCGCGCGGGATGAAACAGAAGGTGTCGCTGGCGAGCGTCCTCGCGGGGGACGTCTCCGTGGCCTTCCTCGACGAGCCCACACTCGGGCTGGACGTCGAGAGTTCGCTGAAACTCCGGCGGGAACTGCGCAGACTCGTCGAGGAGCGCGGCCTGACGCTGATCCTCTCGAGTCACGACATGGACGTCATCGAGGACGTCTGTGACCGCGTCGTGATCATGAACGAGGGTCGAGTGATCGTCGACGACACCGTCGAGGACCTGCTGGCGGGCTTCGAGACGAAGGGGTACCGGATCACTGCCCGTGGCGTCGACGAGGCGACCCTCGCCGACCTGCGCGAGCGGTTCGACCTGACGGACGTCGACCGCACCGACGACAGAGCGCGCTTCGAGGTGGCCGCCGACACGGCGACGTTCTACCGGCTGACCGACGCGATGGAGGCCCACGGGCTCGACCTCGCGAGCGTCGAGACGGTCCAGCCCGACCTCGCCGAGGCCTTCGTCGAGATGACGGGCGGGGCTGGACGGGCGACCGAGCGCGACGACGCGGTCGAGCACGACGACGACGCGGCCGAGCGTGACGCACCACCGGCGAGCGGTCCGCCCGCGAGTGATGGGGGCGAACGGCGATGACCGCCGCCGAGCAGTCGACCGGGGGGACGGAGCCGCCCTCGTTCCGCGAACCCGAGCGCACCGGCGGCTACTACCACCTCCTGAAGGCCGTCGTCTACCGCGACATCCTGATCTGGGTGCGCTACCCGCTGAACGCGGCACTCGGAGTCTTCATGGGCGTGTTCTTCTTCGCGCTGATGTTCTACGGCGGGACGCTCGTCGCGGGCCCCGCGTTCTCCGAGTCCATCGAGGGGCTCATCGTGGGCTATTTCCTGTGGACGCTCTCGCTGGGGGCGTACTCGGGGATCATGAACGACATCCAGTCCGAGGCGAGCTGGGGGACGCTGGAACGACACTTCATGACGCCCTTCGGGTTCGGCCCGGTCGTCTTCGCGAAGTCGGTCGCCATCGTCTTCCGGACGTTCCTGACCTCCGCGGTGGTGCTGGTCGTGATGTTGCTCATCACCGGGACGAGTCTCGACCTGAACCTCCTGACGGTGCTCCCGGTCGCGACGCTGACCATCGTCGGCGCGCTCGGCCTCGGCCTCGTGATGGGCGGTCTCGGCGTCCTCTACAAACGGATCTCGAACGTCGCAAACCTCCTGCAGTTCGGGTTCATCGGGCTCATCTCCGCGCCCGTCTTCGACATCCCGTGGGCGCGATTTCTGCCGCTGGCACAGGGGAGCGCGATGCTCCAGCGCGCGATGCGCGACGGCGTCCGACTCTGGGAGTTCGACCCCGTCACGCTCGCCGTCCTCGTCGGCACGTCCGTCCTCTACCTTGGGCTGGGCTACGCGATCTTCGGCCTCACGACGCGTCGTGCCCGCAAGCTCGGCGTCCTCGGCGACTACTGACGCTCCCGACTTCCGACTCTACCGGGACAAGAACCATGCGACTGGAGCGCACACCGTCCGGTGTGTGAGCGTATCGACAGGAGAGGCGGTCGACCGGGGCCGCGCCACGTCGGTGGACGTCGACGCCGAGGCAGCGGCGGTAGTGGGGTATCTCTTCTCGATTCTCGCGTTGCTCGTCGTGGTCGCGGGCGGGGAGGAAAACGAGTTCGTCCGGTTCCACGTCTTCCAGAGCGCTGCCTACAACCTCGTCGTGGGAGTCGGGATCGCGGGGGTGTTCCTCGTCGGCACAGTCGTCGTGACGGTCGGCACCGCCCTCGTCTTCCTGCTGACGTGGCCGGTCACACTCCTGGCCTCGGTCCCGGACGGGGGTGCCGGTGGCGCGATCGCGTCCGTGCTCCTGTTCGTCGTGTTCGGACTGTTCGTGCTCGTCTTTGGCCTCTCTTTCCTGCTCGCCGTGTTCCCGCTGGTCGCCGCGGTGCCGGTGTTCGGGTATCTGGTCTACGTGGCCTACCGCGCGTCGCTGGGCGAGCGCTACGCGATGCCGTGGATCGGCCCGTTCGTCGAGAGATACGTGTAGGACGACCGACTGAACGGGCGAACCAGTCCGGTCGTCGGTCGCTGAAACCGCCCGACCCGGGAGTATCTGCCAGTCGTCCAACCGGAACGTCGCAGTGAATCGGCACGCGCGGACGCTCGCGCGGGTCCAGAAGGAAATCTTCAAAGGGCGTCCGGTAAGATTTCGAGGTAACAATGGCATTGCTCGAGTCGATCGCGTTTGGGCTGTTCGCCATCGTCACAGTGGGGAGCGCCCTGGGCGTCGTGGTGGTACGCGACGTGTGGCACTCGGCACTGATGCTGGGTATCTCCCTGGTATCGGTGGCCGTCCACTACGTCATGCTCCAGGCGGAGTTCATCGCCGCGATGCAGATACTGGTGTACGTGGGCGGGGTACTCATCCTCATCACGTTCGCTATCATGCTCACCGACCGTGAGGAGACCGCGCCCGACGAGGTGGCAACATGACCTCCCGGCCGCGGTTGGCGACGGAGGTCAACTACGTCAACGGGATCGCGGCGCTGGCCCTGTTCGCCGTCCTCGCGTACGTCTTCGTCACGGCCGGCCTGGAACCGCCCCGCGGGATCGGCGAGGGCTCGGTCGTCGCCTCGATCGGGTTCGCGATGTTCGACATGCTCGAACTCGTCCCCGACACCCACGGCAACACCGAGGGCTTCCTCGTCGCCTTCCTGACCATCGCGGTCGTCCTCGACGCCGCGCTCGACGGCGCGGTCATGCTCGCCCGCCGCGAGGACGAGGCGAGTCCCGAGACCGCCACGGACGGCGGCCGCCCGGTCAACGCCGACGCGGATACGGACGCCGCGCCCGCCGACGCCGAGAACGCCTCCGGCGTCGATACCGGATCCGAAGGAGGTGACGCCTGATGGCGATCGTCACGGAGTACTACCTCCTCATCTCTGCGGCCCTGTTCTGTATCGGGCTCTACGGTATCCTGACCCGGGAGAACGCGCTGCTCTTCCTGATGTCCGTCGAACTGATGCTCAACGCGGCGAACATCAACCTCGTCGCCTTCTCGTTTTACTGGGGCAACCTCAACGGGCAGGTGTTCTCGCTGTTCACGATGGCGCTGGCCGCCGCGGAAGTCGCCATCGGGATCGGTATCATCCTCGTCCTGTATCGCAACTTCGAGGGAATCGACGTGACCGAGGCGGCAACTATGAGGTGGTAAGATGGCAGGTGCATTCGACTTCGTTCCGGCCATCGCGGCACTGCCCTTCGCCGCCTTCCTCGTCTCGCTGTTCTTCGGGCGCTACATGCCCAGGGGCGGCGCGGAGGCCGGCATCATCGCTACCGCTGGTTCGCTCCTCCTCTCGATCTGGACGGCCCTGACCGTCGCGGGGATCACCGGCTCTGCGACCAGCTACAACGAGAACCTCTTCACCTGGGTCGCGGGCGTCGCCGACGGCGCGCTCACGCTGAGTTTCGGCGTGCTCGTCGACCCGCTCACGGCGCTCATGCTGCTCATCGTCTCGCTGATCTCCTTGCTGGTCCACGTCTTCTCGCTGGGCTACATGAACGACGAGGGCGAGACGGGCCTGCCCCGCTACTACGCCGGGCTGGGCCTCTTCACGGCGAGCATGCTCGGGTTCGTCTTCTCGAACAACCTGCTCATGGCCTTCATGTTCTTCGAACTGGTGGGCCTGTGCTCGTATCTGCTGATCGGCTTCTGGTTCCGCCAGGACGGCCCGCCGTCGGCCGCGAAGAAGGCCTTCCTCGTCACCCGCTTCGGTGACTACTTCTTCCTCATCGGCGTCGTCGGCATCTTCGCCACCTTCGGGACCGGCCTGTTCGCGCCGCTGACCGAGGGCGGGTCGGTCGCCGCCGAGAGTTTCCCGGTGGTCGCCGAACACGTCCTGGCCGGGGAGGCCTCCGTCGAGACGTTCGGCTTCGGCGCCCAGACGTGGTTCACGATCCTCGGCCTGCTCGTGCTGGGCGGTGTCATCGGCAAGTCGGCGCAGTTCCCGCTGCACACGTGGCTGCCCGACGCGATGGAGGGCCCGACCCCGGTCTCGGCACTCATCCACGCCGCGACGATGGTCGCCGCCGGCGTCTACCTCGTCGCGCGGATGTACGGCTTCTACCTGCTCTCACCGCAGGCGCTCGCGGTCATCGCCCTGATCGGTGGGTTCACCGCCCTGTTCGCGGCGACGATGGGCGTCGTCAAGCAGGAACTCAAGCAGGTGCTCGCGTACTCCACCATCAGCCAGTACGGCTACATGATGCTCGCGCTGGGCTCCGGTGGGTACGTCGCGGCCGTCTTCCACCTGACCACCCACGCCGTGTTCAAGGCGCTCCTGTTCCTCGGTGCGGGGTCGGTCATCATCGCCATGCATCACAACGAGAACATGTGGGACATGGGCGGCCTGAAAGAGAAGATGCCCGTCACCTACTGGACGTTCCTCTCGGGGTCGCTCGCCCTGGCGGGGATCGTCCCGTTCGCGGGCTTCTGGTCCAAAGACGAGGTCCTCTACGAGGCGCTCATCCACGGCTTCGGGAGCGCGAACGGGCTCGGACCGGTCTACCTGCTGGCCTACGCGATGGGTCTCCTGGCAGTGTTTTTCACCGGCTTCTACACCTTCCGGATGGTCTACCTGACCTTCCACGGGGACGCACGGTCGGAGACGGCGCGTGACCCCGAACCCGTGCGCTGGAACGTGAAGGGGCCGCTGGCGGTGCTGGGGGTCGGCGCCGCGACGGTCGGGCTGATCAACATGAAGCCCGTCGCGGAACTGACCGGCGCACACATCGACTTCCTGCACACGTGGCTGCTGGGTCCCGAGGAGGGCGGCTGGCCCGCCCTCACCTCGACGGGACTGCACCACTACGAGGTGCTGATGGAGGAGTTCGCGGGCATCCAGTCGGCGTACCCGCTGGGCGAGACGCCGACGCTGCTGGCGTCGGCGGCCGTCTCGCTGGCGCTGGCGCTGGCCGGCGTCCTCGTCGCACGGAGTCTCTACAGCGCGCCCGAGCCGGTCGAACACACGGACAGGCTGGGCAGTCTGAAGACGCTACTCATGCACAACTACTATCAGGACGAGTATCAGGTGTGGCTGGCACAGGGCGTGACGGTCCCGCTCGCGAGAGCGGCGGACAAGTTCGACCAGGGCGTCGTCGACGGCGTCGTCAACGGCGTCAGTAGCGTGAGTCTCTTCGCCGGGAGTCGCTTCCGGCGCATCCAGTCGGGGGTCGTGACCAACTACGCGGCGCTGATGACCCTCTCGCTGGTCCTGCTACTGGTCGCGTTCGTCGTCTTCGGGGGGGTGAGCAACTGATGGCGGTCGCCGGTCCCATCGAGGCGCTGCTCGCGGTGACACTCGTCGGCGGTCTCGTGGTCATGCTCGCCCCCGACGAGTACGCGGGCAAACTCGCCGCCGGGATCAGCCTCCTGCCGCTGGCCGGGACGCTCTGGATGTACTCGGTGTTCGACGGCACGGGCAACGCCCTGCTGGGCGGGGACCTGGCCTTCGAGTCGTCCGTCCAGTGGGTCCAGCTCGGGATGTACGAACTCTCCTGGTACGTCGGGCTCGACGGCGTCAGTATGCCGCTCGTGCTCCTGACGACGATCCTGACGACGCTGGCCATCGTGAGTTCCTGGACCCCCATCGACGAGCGCGAGTCCCAGTTCTACGGGCTGATGCTCCTGATGGAGACCAGCCTCCTCGGCGTCTTCGCCGCGCTGGACTTTTTCGTCTGGCTCGTCTTCTGGGAGTTCGTCCTCGTCCCGATGTACTTCCTCATCGGTATCTGGGGCGGCCCGCGCCGCCGGTACGCCGCGATCAAGTTCTTCGTCTACACGAACGTCGCGACGCTGATCATGTTCGTCGGCTACGCGGCGCTCGTGTTCGCGATGGGCGACTCCGTCTCGTCGTTCGACCTCCCGACGGTCGCACAGGCCCTGCAGGTGCAGGGCAACCTCGGGACCTTTTTCGGCATCGAACCCGCCGTTCTCAGACTCGTGGCCTTCACCCTGATGTTCGCCGGGTTCGCGGTGAAGGTGCCCGTCTTCCCGCTGCACACGTGGCTGCCCGACGCCCACGTCGAGGCGCCGACGCCCGTCTCCGTGATGCTGGCGGGCGTCCTCCTGAAGATGGGGACCTACGCTCTGCTGCGCTTTAACTTCACGATGCTCGACAACACCGCACGCGCCAACGCGGGCATCATCGTCGCCTTCGGCGTGTTCAGCATCATCTACGGCGCGATGCTGGCGCTGGCCCAGCAGGATCTGAAACGCATCGTCGCCTACTCGTCGATCTCCTCGATGGGGTACGTCATCGTCGGCCTCGTGGCCTTCACGCCACACGGCATCGGCGGGGCGACCTTCCAGATGGTCTCACACGGCCTCATCTCGGGGCTGATGTTCATGGCGGTCGGCGTCATGTACAACGAGACCCACACGCGGATGGTCGGGGACATCTCGGGCATCGCGGACAGGATGCCCTGGACCGTCGGCATCTTCCTCGCCGCGGCCTTCGGCTACATGGGACTGCCGCTCATGTCCGGGTTCGCCGCCGAGTACCTCGTCTTCCTCGGTTCGTTCGGGTCGCCCCACATCCCCGCGGCCCCGCTCGTGACCGCCGTCGCGATGTTCGGTATCGTCGTCGTCGCGGGCTACCTGCTGTGGGCGATGCAGCGGACGCTGTTCGGCGAGTACAGCCTCGCCACGGACTACGACGTCTCGCGGGCGCCCGTCCACGACGTCGTGCCGCTGGTCGTCCTGCTCGTACTCGTCATCGCGCTGGGCTCGGCGCCGGGACTCGTCTATCAGATGATCCAGGACGCGACCGGGCCGCTCGTCCCGGAACTCGCGACGGTTCTCGGAGGTGAGTTCCTGTGGTGATAGATATCGCGGGCACCACGGTCCCGGACTGGGTCGCGCTCGCCCCGACGTTCGTCTTCGTCGGTGCCGCGCTGCTGACCTTCCTGATCGACACGGTAGAGCCCGAACCCGGCACGAGTTCGAACCTCGTGCTGGCCGGGACCGCCGTGGTCGGGTCGCTGCTCGCCTTCCTCGTCGCCGGCTACTTCCTGTTCGCCGGCGTCGGGCAGGGCGACGCGGGCGCGGTCGACCTCTTCGAGGGCCAGCTCGTCGTCGACGGGATGAGTCTGTTCTTCGTTGTCATCGTCGGTAGCGTCACCGCGCTGGTGTCGCTTGCGAGTTACGACTACCTCGAAGGGCAGACCTACCAGGCCGAGTACTACGGCCTCGTCCTGCTGGCGGCGACGGGGATGTCGCTGATGGCCTCGGCGAACAGCCTCGCGACGGCGTTCATCAGTCTCGAACTCTCCAGCCTGCCCTCCTACGCTCTGGTCGCGTTCCTGAAGAAAAATCGCGGGAGCGTCGAGGCGGGACTCAAGTACTTCCTCGTGGGCGCGGTGTCCTCGTCGGTGCTCGCATACGGGATCAGCCTCGTCTACGCCGCGAGCGGCCGACTGCAGTTCGAGGCGGTCGCCGAGGCGCTCTCGACGCTGTCGGGCGGGCCCGAGTTCTTCCCGGGCATCCTCGGGCTCGGTGTCGTGATGGTCCTGCTGGGCTTCGCGTTCAAGACCGCGACCGTCCCGTTCCACTTCTGGGCGCCCGAGGCCTACGAGGGCGCACCGGGCCCGGTCTCGGCGTTCCTCTCCTCGGCCTCGAAGGCCGCAGGGTTCGTCCTCGCGTTCCGCGTGTTCCTCACCGCGTTCCCCGAGGTCGGCGGTATCGGCGGTGGGGCCGTGGCCATCGACTGGGTCGTCGCCGCACAGGTGCTCGCAGTCGTCACGATGACCGTCGGCAACTTCGCCGCGGCCACACAGGAGAAGGTCAAACGGATGCTCGCGTACTCCTCGGTGGGTCACGCCGGCTACGTCCTCATCGGACTCGCGGCGCTCACGGGCGGGTCGGACCACGGCCTCGTGCTCGGCGCGAGCATGATGCACCTGCTCGTCTACGGGTTCATGAACACCGGTGCGTTCCTGTTCGTCGCTCTCGCGGAGTACTGGGGCGTCGGGCGCACCTTCCAGGACTTCAACGGCCTCTCGAAGCAGGCGCCGCTGGCCTGTGCCGCGATGACGGTCTTCCTCTTCAGCCTCGCCGGCCTGCCGGTGGGCGGCGGGTTCCTCTCGAAGTTCTACCTGCTGGTCGCCACCGCCAACGCCGGCACGTGGCTGCTCGCGGGCGCGCTCATCGTCAACAGCGCGCTGTCGCTGTTCTACTACTCCCGGGTCGTGAAGGCGATGTGGTTCGAAGACCCCGACGGGTCGGTCGAGATCGAATCCTACCCGACATCGCTGTACGCGGCGGTCGTCATCGCGGCGATCGCGACCGTCCTCCTCCTGCCCGCGTTCGGCCTGCTCTCGCCGTCGGCCTTCGACGCCGCGAGCGTCCTGTTCTGAGACGGGCGCCGCGGGGTCGGCGGTTTTTTCGGTTCTCCTCGCCGACAGAGCGGCGTCGGCCCGTTCGCCACGGGCGCTTTCAGCGTCGATAACTCGTCCCCAACGGCTATGCCGGTGTTCGTATAACTGCATAGTAATGATCGACGCCGTCCCGGAGACGATCCGCGTCCTGCACGTCGACGACGACCCGGGGTTCGCGGAGACGGCAGCGGCGTTCCTCGACCGCGAGGACGACCGGATCGAGGTCGAGACGGCGACGGGCGCCGAGGGGGGACTCGAGCGCCTGGCGACGGCCGAGTTCGACGCGGTCGTCAGCGACTACCAGATGCCCGGCCGGAACGGTATCGAGTTCCTGCAGGAGGTCCGGGACCGCGACACGGAGATCCCGTTCGTCCTCTTCACCGGGAAGGGGTCCGAGGACGTCGCGAGCGACGCCATCTCGGCGGGCGTCACCGACTACCTCCAGAAAGGGACGGGCACGGAGCAGTACCAGTTGCTCGCCAACCGGGTCGCGAACGCCGTCGAGGCCCATCGCTCTCGCCGGATGCTGGCCGGGCGGACCCGTCGACTGGAGACGCTCATCGACAACCTCCCGGGGATGGTCTATCGCTGTCGCAACGAGCGCGGGTGGCCGATGGACGTCGTCGAGGGAGAGGTCGAGACGCTGACCGGCTACACCGCGGCCGAGATCGAGGAAAAACAGGTCGGGTGGGGAGCGGACGTCGTCCACCCGGACGACCGGGAGACCCTCTGGGCGACCACCCAGGAAGCACTCTCGGTCGGCGAGTCCTTCGAGGTGACCTACCGGATCGTCACGGTCGACGGCGAGACCCGGTGGGTGTGGGAGCGCGGACGGAGGATGGACGACGGGGACGCCGACCCGGAACCGCTCGAGGGGTTCATCACGGATATCACCGACCGGAAAGAGCGCGAGGAGCGACTCGAGCGGACCACGGCCCGACTGGGCGCGCTGTTCGAGAACTCGCCCGACATGATCAACGTCCACGACGCGGACGGGAACATCATCGACCCGAACCCGCGGCTCTGCGAACGGACGGGCTACGACCGGTCGGAACTCGAGGAGAGGAAAGTCTGGGAGATTGACGAGGGGATCGACCCCGAAGCGGCCCACGAACTGTGGGAGGGGATGGACGTCGGCGAGCGAGAGCGCCTGGAGGGGCGCTACCAGCGACGCGACGGGTCGACGTTTCCGGTCGAGGTACACGTCAGACGGCTCGACCTGGAGGGCGAAGACCGATTCGTCGTGATCAGTCGGGACGTCAGCGACCGGGTGGCGCGCGAGCGGGAGTTGCGACGATACGAACGCATCGTCAACACGATGCAGGAGGCGGCCTGTATCTACGACCGCTCATGGGAAGCACGTTGTTGATTTTCAGAGCGCGGCGTCGAGAGCGTGTTTGAGCGCTTCGTCGCCTGGTTTTCTGTAGAGTTCACGGCGGAGTTC
>Ga0207770_100113_pt1 | contig 70287 bp, 70 predicted proteins | sample A23E2SouthBayCA_FD_187729 | JGI IMG/M metagenome (GOLD analysis project Ga0207770, IMG submission 187729) | Aerobic enrichment media microbial communities from Eden Landing Ponds, California, USA - A23 E2 (SPAdes) | ecosystem: Environmental > Aquatic > Marine > Unclassified | place: Emeryville...
CGAGCCACTCGCCGTCGTCGAGTTCCTTGAGCACGATCGTGGTCCAGTGTTTCCGATGTCTCGCGAGCTCAACGATCTTGTCAATGTCGTTTGTCGCACCCATAGTAGCCGACTCGGGAGTAGACCTGATAAGAGCGAGCCGTACCCCCAGAGTGAAACTGGATCCACTTTCACTGAGGGGATGGCGGACTCACAAAACCTCTCCGTACCATTCCGAAGACATGGGATCCAGTGAATCTCCGAGTTTCCGCCGGCTTTTCAATGACAACGGGAAAGCTATCGCTCTCTGGCTACAGCACGAGAGTTTTGAAATCAAGAGAGTCCGTTCGTCGACCAGCGAGTGGGGTCGAATTCAATTCACTGTCGAATTTAGCGAATCTGAAGAGGATAGTGCTAAACATAGCGAGTGGAGCCGAGAATATCTCGAGGGGCACAAACACGTTGTACGTACCAACGAACGTTGGTCAGTTTCTCCCTTCGTACTTCTTGAGGAATTGGGGCTTGAGCCACCAAACGACTGGTGCCGTCTCGCCGGATGTTCTCAAGAAAGCGACTACTGGGTTGTCGATCCAGATAACGGCCGCTCCCGACAGTATTGTAACCAGCACGCGACGTTGGCTGGTCGTTCTCTAACAGAGAGTACCTCGAAGGAAACAACGAATCCGTAATCCCGAGTTCTACCAGTAGTTATAATTTCTCAACATGAGGTGGAGGAGTCAAATGGCTGAGGAGGATATTGAGTTTCCCACTGTCCCGGCACCGGAGCCAAAGAAGGTCAAACAACTCGTCGAGAAGGATTTGAATGAACGCGACACTGAGTGACGGTTTCATATTTCATAGAACCCCGCAAACCGGTCACTGATCGGTGTTTTAAGCTGTTATGGCCCCCTGAAATCTTTACTCCAGGCCCACCGTACTGCTTCTATGCCCTTTGACTCGACGTGGCACAACCTCCTCGAAAACGCCGAGGAACTTCAATCCGAGGCAACCCTTGTAACGCCACTGTCGCGGAAGGCGTTTCGAATTACCGACACACAGGAACACCGGATCTTGATCGAGTATCGAGACGACGATGGGACGATCCCATTACAGCGCGACCAGTTTGAGACGCTATATCGTCGGATCCAAGATTCCCTAGGTGAATTCGAGTTAGACCGGCTGCCGCCGGATGCTGAACCGTACGCGACCGTGTTGTCTCTTCATCCTCGCTTCGAAGTTGACGATCGTGAAGGGACGTTGAGTGAGAGCGAGACACCTACGGGTTCACCTCTAGTTGATGCCGACGCGGGTAAAGACGATGCTGTCGAAGAACGTGAAGAGCCGGATGTGGACGTGTATGCCGATGCTTTCCTGCTTATTGACGCTCTCGAGCGACACGACGTGACGACGCTTGAAGATGTGGAAACGGCGGCACTGGTGAATATCTATACTCTGCTGTCGGACGTCCAACGGAACGCAAACGACCTGCGACAAAACGTGCGGAGTGTTCTGCTTGACAGGCTTCACCATGATCGGCCAGTCAGTGGGCAGTTCGGATCCGTGCAGCGAACCACGCGCCGGAACCGATCGCTGAAAGACGACGAAATTGTGTTGAATGCCCTCGAAGCTGTCGGGATCGACCGGGAGAAGGTCACAACCGTTGACGCCAACAAGGTAGACGACGCGCTCGAAGTGACTGATCTATCCGAGAGCGATGTGTATGAGATTGAGGAGAGCGAGTACGTGCGGAAGGCCGAGGTAGACGAGGACGAAAAAGAGACGCGTTTACAGGGGCTCAAAGACCGACTCGCCGAAACCAGTGGTGAGGAAGCTGAGGAACTTCGCGAGGAAATTGAGGAACTGGAAGACCGGATTGAGGAGCTAACGACATTCAAATCAGGTACATCCTTCCATACGTCAGCTGGAAGTGGTCCATAGCAACGAACGGTGCGTAGGAGGCAATTTCGTATTTAGAGAGAAGCGTGAAATGGAGCGCGACCGGACCGCTCGAAACGGCCGAATTTCGAGACCTCACGAGAGGGGTCCGGCCCTCGGGAATGGTTTTGGTTACACACATCTCATGAGAAACGTGAAATGCGAACGGAACGAAACAAGGACGAAACGTGGAACGTGTGGATGTCACGCGAGGAGTACCGAGCGCTCCCTCGAGCGGCGGACTCTTTCGAGCGCGAGGTCGCGATCCGATTGATGGGCGACTGTGGCCTCCGCGCTTTCGAGGTCCTCGACGTCGAGCCGAGACACATCTCGCGCATGAGTGATGGTCGCCACTACGAGCTCGAGGTCGTCAGCGGGAAGGACACGACTGGCGAGTACGAGGAGGGGAAACATCGGACGACATGGCTTCCCGTCGAGGTCGAGAGCCTCATCAACCGATATATACAGAGTGAGGGGATAGAACCCGACGAGCCACTCGTCGAGGTCTCGAAACGGACGGTTCAAAACTGGGTCGAGTGGACGGCAGAGGACGCGGCCGAGGAGATGGAGGATCCGGATTACGAGCGAGTAAGCTCACACGACCTTCGTCGATCGTGGGCGAATTACCTTCTCGTCGAGGAGAGCGTCTCCCCGCGGATCGTCATGGCACTCGGTGGGTGGTCCTCGTACGACGCGATCGAGCCGTACCTCTTAGAACCGACTGAGTCGAATATCATCGAGACCATGCGCGAGGTCTCGCTGTAATCGGTCCCATGGTCGGGCCGGATCAGGGGTCGGAGGGAGCCGAGGCCGAATTCACGGGAATGGTTTTGGTGAGGGTACCTCGACTCGTGAGATATGTCGGAAGACAACTCCGACCCGTTGGAGGAGCTGGTCGTTTCGGCCGAGGAGAACAGAGAACAGTTCAACAGAGCGCGGAAACGGCTTCAACAGGTACGCGAGGAGTTACGGGGCTATATCGATACGCTCGAGGAGGAGGGTACGGTCGACAAGAGCGAGGCGGACCGAATTCGACGGCTCGTCGAGGACGGCTCGTATGGAGAGGCTCGCGAGGCGATCCGCGAGGCGCGCGAGGCGGATACACTCGAATTCGAGGACGAGGACCTCGACCAATTCGCGCGAGCGTTCCGCGACTCCTACGAGGAGTTCGAGGCGTCCGTCGAGTCGGTCCGAAACGCGCTCCTTGCGCTGTCGGGAGACGTCGACCGGGAGGATATGATCGATTTCCTGTACGGGAAACACTCGAGTCTCAATAAGCGGGATATCCGGGGCGTATTCGAGGCGTTCGACGACGTCGAGCGGAGCGGTCTCGACCACAAACAAATGGCGCGGATCCTCTCGACGTACAATCGCGACCTCAATATCGAGCCGACTGTCGAGGTCCTCGACGCGATCGAGGCAGAAACGGAGTGAGTGTCGGACTGGTGAGGAGAGAGCGGTCGGGGCGGGGGTTGGGGGGTTCCCCGACCGCGGGGCAACGATAACGAGTTGGGGGGAGTCTGCCACCCACCCACAAGCCCGGATTTGAGTGGACCAGAGCAGGGCGGTGGGTGGCAACGGAGCTTATCACTCACCTCAGATAAAATACTCGACGACGTCGGACCGTCGTCAGATATGTCGACGGACACCAGGAGCGCGCACTCCTCGAGAGGGGTGTAATCCTCGGGAAACGTTTTGAGGGCGGACTATAAACGGAGGTGTAACTCCCCGGAGCGGTCCCACACGTCGGGATAATAACCGGGTGTCGGCCGCTGGCTGGCGCTCGGAACGGACGAGCGATCCCGAACCCCACACACCGCTCGTCGGCCGTTTCCGGTGGGTCGGACAGCCAATTTTATCCATGTCACACAGCGAGCGACAGCCTAAGCGGACGAATTTCACTCGCGCGGGTAGCAACGAGTACGATCCCGACCGCGAGCCTCTCGACGACTCGCGACCGGAACACTCGAGCGAGACCGCGAGCTCGAGCGGGTCGAACAAAGACGAGTGGATCGCGCTCGGGATCCTCCTCGACGGAGCAACTCGGTATTGCTACAATTGTGAGGAGGAGCGCGACGTCGAGACGGAGCTCGACATGAGAGAGCTGGCTCCGCGGGAGTGTGAGGGACGTCGCGACGTCACTCCCGCGACCGCGCTCAAGTGGACGTGTCCCGAGTGTGGATATCAGTCACTCGGAGGAGTCCTCGCGGACCGCTCGATCCCGGAGTTTCTCGACGTCGTCGACGAGGTCCTCGACGCGATCGGCGGGGTCCCGGACACCCGTCGACGAGAGCTCCGCGGAGAGGCGCTCTCGCGAAAGCGGCGCGGAGTCGACGATCGAGCGAACCTCACGGTACTCCTCTCGGAGTTGTAAGACTCGCGAGCTGGCGTTTTGCGGACACTCACCGAAACCATGAGAGACACGCATACGGACGAAAGCGGTCGGTCGTATAATCTTCAAACACTCGAGTACGCGGCACACGCGACGACGCTCGCGGCGCTGGTCCTCACGTACACACTTCAAGCGTACACGGTCGAGAATAATCCGGGAGCGGCGTATCTCCTCGAGACGCTCGGATATCCCCTCACGGCGGGAGTCGCGCTCGCGGGAGTCGCGCTCGCATTCGGTCTATTCCGGCGGGTCGAGAGCGACGGAGTCCCGATCGTATATCGCTGGTATTCAGACTCATATCCGAGGACAGCTCTCGCGGGAGCACTCTCGCTAACGTCGGTCGGGATCGTCGACGTCGGGGTAAACCTATGGGTCCTCGCTCAAGTCGGTGTCCCGGAGACGTCGTCGATCGAGACGACACTCGCGATCGTCGGAGCTGGTCTCCTCGGAGCATTTGCGGTATCACTGGCTCCTAACTGGTCGACTGTGAGAGAGTACAATCCGAGCCTCTCAAGGTCGGTATTTTCTCGAGAGACGGGATTCTCTATTTTTCTCACTCTATTGGTGGTTCTCTCTGCTTTTGGGTCCGGTGTCGGAGTGATCCACTTTGGATCGCAGGAAGCAGATGCCGCGAGCACTTTGATCGATGGGTTCGAGGACGGAGACGTCTCGGAGTGGTCGGTTAACGGCAACTTTGGTACGACGACGGACTCTTTTGAGGGAAGCTATGCTGGTGAATTAGGTAGTCCGGGATCGGGATTCACCTCTGTCGATCTTACAAATTTCGAGTACACAAGCCTCTCGAGTATGTCAATGGCTTATAAACACAGTGGGGGATCCAGTACGCACATAAAGCTAACCAGCTCGGCAGATTCCTCGATCGTCGACATACACGCAAACGAGGATGGGGATGGAAAGTACGACGTCGAGGACGCGGACGGGAATATTCAAGACGTCAATTTGGATGTTTACGCGGGCAACTGGACGGTTCTACAATTCAAGAATTTAGACTTTAGCGCGGGTACGTATGACTTCTATATCTATGATAAATCCGGGAATCTGTTAGATTCTGCCACCGGCTTACAAATGCGATCGGGATACGCTGAAAAGTACAATAAGATTAGTATTGACAACTCGGATGGCGACTCGGGTACGAAGGTGGACAATTTCAAAGTTAATGGAGCGTCGTTCTCCTCCCCTGCGACCTCGTCCGTCTCTGGGACGGTTGTCTCTCAAACAGGAGACCCTATCTCGGGAGTCTCGGTACAGGTTTACGCGATCAATTACTCACATCCGGACGTCTCGAGCGCCAGCGACAAGGACCTCAAGGCGCGCGACCTCCTCGAGAATTACTCGGGGGCGGCCTCCGGCGGGACGGACCTCGAGGATCCGGAGCCACAAACCCCGGACGCTTGGGATCCGGAGCTCGACCTCTCCTCGAAATTCGAGGACACGGAGGGGAGATACGCGGCCGTAACCTCGAAGGGAGTCGACGCGGATTACTGGCTCTCGGACGGGGATATCGGACAGCCACAATTGCGAGTTCCAGCGGACGAGGAGCTGATCGTAACGCAGTGGAACGCGAATAATGAGCCACTTGTTCAAGGTGAGTGGGACAGCCAGCTCCCCGGAACGAACGTACAAAGCGGGGCGGTGATGATTGAGCAAATCGGGCCGGGAGGGTCCGAGATTAGCGACAAACGGGTACTCATGGACGAGACCGAAAGCGCGGATAGTTTCTCGAGCCTCGATCCGTCGAAACTCCATTACGGATCGGTCGACCTCAATCCCGGCTTTTATCGGGTCTATCCGGCGGCTAACGGGGAGTCGTCGTATCTGATTCAAGTCGGCTCCCTCGAGGCGGCCGCAGAGACCGTAATCTCGGGACCCTCAACGGAGGCCATGTCGCAAGCGATCACTCCGAACCTCACCGCGGCGGGTCGCGGAGAGGATACGACTCCGGAGCTGGCGAATATGGCGACGGCCGAGTCGGAGGCGCTCGAGACCGATAAGATGACTCTCAAGACCGCGACGACAAACGAGACCGGGGAGTTTACGGTACAGCTCCCGAGTAATCTCGAGACCGCGGGCGTACAAGTGATCGGGTCGACGGGTGAGGCGACGTCGGTCGACAGCTATCAAAACGCGACGGAGATATCGGAGAAGGACCTCCGAAACTCGTCGATCGTCGTCTCCGGCGCTCCGAGGATCGTCGACGTCCCAAAAAGCGGAGTGACGATCCAAGCGGTCGAGCTCTCCGCGGCTCCGTACGAGGACCTCGAGGACCTCCTCAATAAGACGGAGTGGCGCGAGGACTTCCTCGAGAATCTTACGCTGTCGGACCTCCCACCGTCCTTCCAGGATAACCTCGACTCGGTCAATCGGTCGAAACTCGAGAATCTACACAACCAGATGGATAACCTCACGCGCCGGAACGACCGGCTCGAGTCGCGATTACAGTCGGTCCTCGCAAACGAGACCGACACAAACGAGACGATCAACCTCCACCTAAACGCCTCGGACGCAAACCGGACGGAGCTGATAACCCGGATCGGGGCTCTCCAAGAGTCGATCGAGAGCCTCGAGAGTACGATCGAGCCGGGAGACGGTGAGTCGTCGACGGACGGGGATACGCTCTCGTGGGTAAAACCGTTCGATACGGAGCTCGCTCCCGAAAACGTCCTCGTCCGGGCGCACTACACGAACGGGACCACAAAGGTACTCGGGACGGAGTCTCCGTATGTCTCGGTCAATTCGAGACCAGCGATCGGAGACGAGGTCGTAATTGAGGACCTCCCGCTCGGAGAGGCGGCCGGAGCCGGGATCGATATCACCGTCGCGACGGAGGACGGTGTCGGCAAAGAGGACAAGAATTTCCGAAACCCGTCGTATTCGGGCCAATTCCCGGAGATTGAGAGTCTCTCACTGTCGTCGGTGAGTCCGGGACCGTCCGAGACAGTCACGGCGGAGCTCAATCCCGCGAGCGCGGCTCCGTTCGACCGGATCGAGTCGGTGTCGGTCCGGACTCCGAACGGGTCGACTCTCGGGACCGCGACGATCGAGGGGCCGGATACCGTTCAATTCTCGACTAACGGCTCTGGTGTGTACCGAGTCCGGACGGTTTTCTCCACACCGAACGGAAAGAACCACACGCTCGTACAGTCGATCCGTGCGAGTGAGTCGAGCGTGGATTTGCCCGCGACGGTCCGGGTAAAGACCTCTCCGTTTGGGTCGCTGGCTGTCGTCGGAGACGGCCTCTCGGGCGGTGAGGTGTCGATCGACGACTCCGGGACCGGAGCGAGTATCACCGCGGCCGTACCTCAAGGCGCGGACGCTCCGAGCGAGCTCGAGGTACACGCGACGGACGTCTCGCTCCCGCCGGACGGGACGGTGTCGGTCCGAGTCGCTCGCGGACCAGCTCGCGAGAGTATCGGCCAACACGTCGAGACGACGGTACACCTCGGCGGTATGAGTGAGGGGACTCTCGTGTATCGGAACGGAGACCCTCTCGAGGACGACTCGAAACTCGGCTCGATCCGGCGCGCTGGCGGCTCGTCGACTGTCCAAACGCACACGGACGATCAGGGGACGCTCACGGTCCGGCGGAATACGGATCCGTCCTTCATTGATCGAGCGACGTATTTCGTCGAGACGACGGTCCCGGACCTCGGTATCCTCTCGACTGGTCTCGACGTCCTCGGAGGAGTCGGCTCGCTGGCGGGTGGCTCGAGCTCGCTCGCGGTCGGGGTGGTCCCGATCGTCGGTCTCGTCGCGGTCGGTAAACGGAGGCGGTCCTAATGTTCCGCAAAGCTCTCACGCTCCTCGTCGTCGTATCGGTAATGCTGACAGCGGTCCCGACGACGGCCGTCGCGAATCCTCTCACGGACTCGTCGACGGACCGTCCGGATATCATCAAGTACGCGGACGGCAATCCGTCGTATGTCGTCGAGCTGGCGGACGGAGACGCGGCCTCCGACCTCGAGGACTGGTCGAACGAGTCGGATCGACAGCTCGTCTCGGTCGACAATACGACGGGGATCGCTGTCGTCGCGGCTCCGAGCGTACAAGTCGACGACGACATGAGTTTCCTCTCGAGGATCCTCGCGGGCGGACTCCTCGTCGATCCGCTCGGAGAGGAGTCTTTCGTCGAGGACGTCTCACCGAATTACCGCCTCGAGCTGGCGGATCCCAAGACCGAGACGGAGCTGATGAATGTCTCGGAGTACGACGCTCCGGAGAGCGCGGACTCGGGACTCCTCTCCTCGGAGGCTATGCCAACCGAGGGTATGGCGTTCGACGAGGACGCTAATCGGACGGTCATGTCGGAGTCGCGGTCGTACGTCGGAGCGGATAATGTCTCCGCGACGGGGACCGGGATCACTGTCGCGGCTATTGACACGGGGACCAACACCGCGGGCGGACGTGTATTCGGAGAGAACGGAGACACTAACTCCTCGATCCGAGTTAGTAATGCCTCGAAAAACTTCATCTCAAACGAGACGGTCTCGAGCGACGGTTACGACGCGGTCGAGGACGGCTCGTCCTCGAGGCATGGTACATGGGTCTCGAGCGCTATCGCCGGGGATCCGGCGGGGACTCGAGACGACGGTGTCGCGCCGGACGCGAGCCTCCTCGTCCTCAAGGCGCTGGCTGACGACGGGAGCGGCTCGACCGCGGATATTGCTCGAGCGGTCCGGTACGCGAGCCAGCAAAACGCGGACGTAATCAGCATGAGTCTCGGGAGTCCCGTGTACTCCGAGGCGCTCGAGCGAGCGATTACGGACGCTCGAGACTCCGGCTCGATCGTCGTCGTCGCGGCCGGAAACTCGCGCCAGTCGACTAAGTGGGTCGCGAGTCCGGCGGACGTCGACGGAGTGGTCGCGGTCGGAGCGACCAACGGCGAAAATCCGGCGGACGCAAAGAGCGCGTACTTTAGCCAAGTCGGACCGGATCCGGGGACCCTCGACGACTCCGCGGGAGTCACGAACGGAGAGGGGATCGACGTCGCGGCTCCGGGTATGTCGACGGTCGCGCGGATAGCGACTCCGTCCGGGACAGTCCAAAACAAGACGCTGTCCGGGACGAGTATGGCGACTCCGCTCGTCTCGGGAGTGATCGCTCTCGGACTGGCGACGGACTCGATCGACTCGGAGGGAGCGCTCGACTCGGTCCGGTCGACGGCTCGTCCGGTCCCGTCCGCGGGAGAGACCGAGGTCGGGGCGGGCATGGTCGCGGCCGATAATCTCGTCGACGGGACGGAGCCGGAGACGAGCCAGCTCGACGCGCGGACCGACGACGCGGTCACTCGAGACGCGACGTATAGCGAGCTGTCGGACTCGTCGGGAGGTAGTATCGCGAGGCTCCTCTCGTAACTATGTCGCGCCGGACCCACTCCCGGAGAGAGTTCCTCTCGAGAGCTGGCGCTCTCGCTGTCGGGACGGGTTTCACGGCCACCCTCTCGAGTCGAGCTCGAGCGGCCGTCGCTCGCGCCTCGTACAAACCGAGTCACGTCTCGATCGAGTACGACGAGGAGACGCTCCTCAAGTACCGACCTCGTCTCTGGTTTTCCGGAGACGAGTATGAGAAATTCATTAACCTGTACGGGTGGCTCGCGACGTCTCCGGAGTACGAGACCGACGTCGCGGTGTATTGGTCGGAGTACACCCATCAAGAGGGTGTCTCGGAGTACGACTCACACGACGGAGACCATGAGCCGATATACGTCTTTATTCGGGACGGAGCGGTCGAGAAAGTCGTATATTCGGCGTATCACTGGCTCCGAGCGACGTCGTACGCGCCAGTCCTCGACGGGACTCACGCGCTCTTTCGAGTGATCGAGCCGTGGCACCACTATACGAGTACCTCGCTCGACGGAAAACTCACGTCGATCGGGGACCTCACGGGCACGTTCGACGACTGGCTCGAGGAGGGGCTCGACGAGAGCCTCGCGCTCGGCTCGGTGGTAAACCCGTGGATCATGTCCCGGCGGGATCACTGGTGGCGGAGCGCTGTCGCTGGTATCTCGTTCGACGCGCTTTATGTGTCGATCTTGCACTCGATCGGGTGGCACCGGGCGGAGGTTACGGACCTATGAGACACTCGGGAAGACAGCTCCTCGCGGGGTGGGTCGGAGGAGGGATCCCTCCGCCTCTCCCGCTCGAGAGACGGTCGCGGAGTACAGCACGCTAACTAATCGGATTCATACACGCACATATCCATGAGATACACTCTCAAGAGAGTCGGTATCGTCGCTCTCGTGGCGCTCCTCGCGGTCGGAGCCGCCTCGGGAGCTGTCACCTTCGACGAGGAGGCCACAAACACCGCGACGACGTCGGACGTCGACTCGGGGGTAAACGCTATCGCGTACAACACCTCCGAGGACATTTACCTCGAATTTGAGACCGAAGGGACGGCCTCCGGTTTCAATATCACCGATCCGGAGTCCGGAGAGGAGCTCGTCTCCCGTAACGTCTCGGAGGACTCGGTCGCACAGTCGTACGCGGATCTGACGACGACTCCGAGCACGTACTACTGGGAAACGAACGTGTCGATCAAGAAATTCTCGGGTGTCGAGATGGAAGCGGGCGAGTCCAAGACCTTCGAGGTCACTATCATCAACGACACGCGAGCGACCGCGACTAACCCGAAGACGACGACGCAAAACTTCACCCTCGAAAACGATGGAAAGCGGACTTTCCTCGTCCTCGAGGACAGTGAGGTCGGATCGTCCGGGCTCGCGGAGCTGGCGTCCGAGACCACTTTCGGCTATCAACTCCCGTGGAATACGGACGTCGCGACGATCGACCAGTCGGTCCCGATCAACGGCTCGGGTACGACCGCGACGATCGACGTCGAAAACTCGACCGTCGCGGAGCGTTTCGCGAGCTCCTCGGAGGGTGCGGAGTCGAGCGAGTGGACCATGTCGACGCTCGCGACGGTCGACGACGAGCCTGTCCGTGTGTACGCGGACGAGGCTCCCGACGACGTCGACGGTGAGACGTACATAGTCCATGATACGAGCTCCGACGAGCTCGAGATTCATTTCGGAGACGACGTCTCCGGTGAGAGCGCGGACGTGTGGATGGTCGCTAACAAGGGTTGGACGAGCCAGCTCCAACATTACGGCCTTTCGGCGCTCGGACTCTAAGCGGCTCGAGTCCGGCGCGGATCCACAGTCCCTATTCCTACAAATCGGTACCCCTACCCGTCCGCGACTGGCGTCTCGAGCTCGTCGACGGGCTCGAGCCGGGAGTCGAGTCCCGGCGCGGACCTCTCCCTCCGGTTGGAGCGGGTTCAAATCCCGTCCGGAGGGGCTAATAATGGCAAAAGAAACTGTAATCATACTCGCGACAGTCGTCTCGCTGTCTCTGATAGCGACGGCTCCCGTCGCGGCCGACGAGGACGGTATCCTCGACGGCCTCACCGACGACGGTGAGTCTTCGACACTCGAGTCGGTCGGATCGACGGCCGATTATATCCGAGGGTACGCGAGCGGATTGTACGCGAGAGCGAGTGTCGCATTGTTCGGAGACGAGCCGGAGAGCTGGTCGACGGAGCGGACCGCGGAGGCGGTCCGGTCGGAGGTCGAGAGTAACTCACCAGCATACGAGAGCTGGCTCAATAGCCAGCTCACAGCCTCGACCGACCGGGACGTCCTCTCGATCACAATCCGAAACGAGACCAGCGAGACGACGGTGTACGTCGTCTCCGACGTCTCGAGCGGCTCGTACGAGAATGTAACCGCGCTCAACTCGACGACTCGGACGGTCGACGAGTCGATCGAGCTCGAGGGTCGAGCTGGTCGGAACGCTCCCGACGAGCTCGAGGCGTTTCGAGAGCGGACAGTGATCCCCGGCGAAAACGTTTCGGCGGGGACTCTCGGTCGGTTTACGACCGAGTACAGCGGTCTAATCGAGGCGAGTTTCTTACCATGAGCTCAAGCACGTACGGCGGACTGGCGAAACGAGCGGAAAAATACGGGAGAGGCGCTCTCGGTATGGGGACTCCGGCGGAGCAAATCCTCGCGACGACGATCGTCGGGGTCGCGTTGATTATCTCCTCGTCGGTGTCGTTCGGAGCGACTCTCGTACTCGTCCCGGTGGTAGCGTTTTGGTGGATCGTCGGGTGGATCCGGTTAATACCGGGAGTTGAGGGGTATTGGCCTCTCTGACAATGGTCCGAGTACCTATCCCGCGCTCCCTCTGGTCGAGCCTCACGTCCGCGCTGTCGGGCTCGCTGTTTAATGTCGTATGGGGCGCGCTGGTCACTGTCGCGCTCCTCGTTTTATTTTACATCCTCGTCTCGCTCGGACCGCTCGGAGCCGCGATCGCTGGTATGCTGGTCGCGACTCTCTTGAGCTCAAACGTCCGGAGAGCCGTCCGAGACGTGTACCGGAGGGAGTGGGCAAATATATGAGAGCGATCCTCGTCCTCGTCGCGCTGGTCGCGCTCGTCGGTGTCGTGATCGGACTCCTACTATACTCCGTGATCGACTTTCTCGGACCTATCGGGACCGCTCTCGCGTATCTGGTCGTGGTCTCTGCCGGAGTTTCGAGGGCTCGGAGAGCCGTCCGAGGACTGTCTCGGAGTCGGAGGTCGGAGATATGAGACGCGCTCTCCTCCTCGTCGCGCTGGTCGCGCTGGTCGGGACCGCGAGCTCGTCGACGGTCCTCGCTGTCGACGACGAGCACCAGCTCGCTCGAGGCGACTCGATCGAGGAGTACCGCTCGAGTGGGTCGACGTCGACGTCGCTCGTACAGGTAGACATGAGTCTCATGGTCGCGGAGTCTCACACCGACGTCGGCCTCGAGGGAGTCGGCTATACGGACTTTGATACGACGTACATCAAGGTCGAGTATCGGGAGGAGCTGGCGCGGACAGTCCGGATTTACCTCCCGGCGGAGTATTTCCGACCGAGACCGAAAGAGGGTCTCGAGGCGGTCGAGAGCGACGTCGTCGCGGAGCTCAAACCCGTCGACGGCCGGAATTACACCGCGATAACGATCCGTGTCGACGGACCGACGACGGCCGTTTTCGAGGTCTCGAAACAAGCCGGAGTGGTTTTCGGCGGTCGAGCGGAGGCTCGAGACCTCCTCGAGAACGGGACCGGAGTCGAGCTCCCCTCGGTGTCGAGGTCGGGGGAGTGGTCGTACGTCGAGACGACGGGGCTCGAGAGCAATACGACCGCGGTAATCAACACTCGCGGGAAAGACCTCACACTCCAATACGACACGGAGCCGTCCGCAAATAAGACGAGCTGGCTCAAGGTCCCGACGTGTGGCGACGAGTCGGCTCCGGTGTGTCGGTTTTCTCGCGAGGGAGAGGGACAAGAGGATCGAGTGTATCTCCTCGCGAGGTCGACGGAGGTCCCGGATATCCGGTATAAGCGAGGGAACGACCCTCTCGCTGGTATCAGCTCCGCGCTGGCGGACGCTGGTAACGCTGTCGAGGAGTTTGTCGACGGTCTCGCGAGTTTCGGAAACTGGTTGTGAAAGCATGAAACACGGATACAGCTCCCGAGACGGGAGTACGACGGAGGTACAGCATGGATAGCACTCACCCGCGGTCCTCGAAAGGGGTCCTCGCGATCCTCGCGCTGGTCCTAATCGCGGTCCTCGCGTTTTTCGCGAGTACGTGGGGCGGGATCGCTATAATCGCGATCGTCGTCGCTGTCGCGACGTGGATCGTGTACGCTATCGGGATCCGGATTCACCGGATCCTCCTCGGAGGCTAATTATGGTGGTCGAGATAGTCGCGATCGGACTCGCTGTCGGTGTCGCGTATGGTCTCCTCCGACTCTACCCGGACCTTACGAAAACGTGGTTCCGGCGAATAATGACTGCGAGACAGATTATCGGAGGGGGGGCTCTCCTCGTCGTCGGACTCCTCTTTATCGGATCGGGAGCGACTCCGCTCGTCCTCGCGGGATTTGCGATTCTCCTCTATGCGGCGCTTTTCCTCCTCCTCGAGAAACCACACGCGACAATCGTCTCGTCGGTAAAGACGGCTCTCGGGAGGTAACTCACAGATGGATAGCGAAATAGAGTCTTTGGCTGACGAGGTCGACCGACTCCGGGGGAGAGAGCGCCTCTCCGCGGACGTCGAGGAGGCGGTCCGGGAGACGATCGACGACGTCCGTGAGGATTACGAGGACCTCCGCGGAGAGAGCGCGTATCGCCAGCACGTACTCACGTACATCCAAGAGGAGCGCCAGCGGTTTCACGACGGAGACCGCGAAACGCCTCTCTGTCGCTGTCGGATCCGGTGTGCAGTGAAACGCGGGCGGATCCCGGCTCGAGTCCGGTCGGAGGAGTCGATCGAGGAGGGGATCCACTCGTATCAAGAGCACCACTCCGAGGCGGTCGTACTCCTCGAGGCGCGCGAGGCGTGGTCCGAAAAGAAAGCGAGAGTCCGAAAAGCGCTGTCTGACGCTAAGGTCCTCCTCAAGCGGGGAGAGGTCCCGGAGGAGTCCGACTCCGACAGCGAGTCCGAGGAGGACGTCGACGACGTCGAGGGAGACGACGAGCTCGAGGCGGACGTCGACGAGGAGACTCCCGAGTCGGAGGCGGTCTAAGCCATGAAAGACGAGACTCTCACACATCTTGAATGGCAACGAGAGCGCGCCTCTCGCGAGGACGAGTGGTCGCAAAGACAAGACGTCGGAGCGGCGCTCGACCGCGGCTCGCGAGCGCTCTCGGAGACTCGACAGGATTACCAGCTCGTCGCGGACCTCCTCGTCGAGACGCTCGTCCCGTCGCTCCTCGGACCGAACGGGGAGCATCTCCATTATTACGACCGCGAGGTCGGAGACCGCGACGGGTGGCATTGGGTCGCTCTTACTCGGTTTCTCGAGGAGCCGGAGGCGTACCGTCGATCCGTGGGTCGACCGACTCCTCGAGAGACTCCGTCGATCGACACGCTCGCGGACGGTGGCTCGTCGGTCGCGAGCCAGCCTCGAGAGACGGTCGTAATCGAGCGCGCGTTTGAGTCCGTCGCGGAGGTCGCGGATTACGAGGATATCATCTCCGACGTCTCAAACGTCTCGCGAGCCGTGGGTTTCGAGCTCACGCTCGGACGGTACTATTCCCCGAAGGATTGGGATCATGGCGACGAGGTACAGATAATCAGTCGAAACCGCGGACACCCTAAGACCCTCACTTGTGGGTCGACGGGAGCGGGTAAATCCGCGACTCTCGAGAGTGTGAACGAGGATCGATATAATAACGGGGTGAAGATAATCGACCTCGTCGACACCGACGAGTATGAGAATTGTCTGTATGATGTACCTCAGTCGGATCCGGAGCTCCGGGACGTCCGCGAGGAGGACCTCGACCTCCCGGTCGACTTTACCGAGTCGGACGAGCTCAAGGATCCCGACCTCGAGATACTCCTCCCGCTCACTCCGAGCCTCCGACACGAGCCGATCCCGTTCGACGAAGACGGCGAGACGGTGGTCCGGCCGTTTACGATCCCGGCCTCGGACCTCGATCAAACGACTCTCGTGTCGTTTCTGTCCGCGCTGGTCTCGCGCCAGCAAGAGGCGAGTCTCCGGACGGCGTACGACACGGTCGACCGGAGAGAGGACGACTGGTCGCTCGAGGACCTCGCTCGCGAGATAGCGGATCAGGAGGAGCTCAAAGACTCGTTTCGTAAGCGAGTGGTTCGACTCCTCGAGAACCTCCAAAACAAGGGGTTCATACGGACTCGAGAGTGTGAATATGCGATCGACTGGCGGGAGATATTCGAGTCGACGGAGACGATTACGGCTTTCTCACAGGCACACGTCTCCGACCGGATCGACCAGCTAATGATTTGCGCGTATCTGGTCTATTCGACCTATTTCAAGCGGAGAGACTTTCACGCGCTCCCGGAGGCGGTCGTCTCGATCCGGGAGTTGCACGAGGTCGCGCCTCACCGCGAGGAGTCCGACGACGACGCTCGCGCGGAGGCGTTACAAAGCGCTATGGTCTCAAATCTCTCGTACGCGCTCAAGAAGAACCGACACCAACGGATCGAATACGTGTGTGACACCCAAGACCTCCAAGACCTCAAGCGAGGGGTAAGAAAGCGTTTCTCGCGGTATCTCTGCTTTGATATGCCAAAAGGACCGCTCGAGGACGTGTTTGATTACGTCTCCGAGAAAGGTGCGGACTCCGCCAGTAAATCAATGGGGAGCGAGTCGGGTATGGGGGCCGTCGTCGGGCTCTCCGAGCCGAACGTTCAAGACGACGTCTCGTTTCTCTCCCCGGTACAATTCGCTCCCCCGTCACATCATCACTTCGACGTCGACGAGCACGGGACGGGCTTTCGAGCTCGAGCGGACCTCACCGACGAGGACCTCCGTACTCCCGAGTGGGTTACTGGCGTACCGGGATCGCTCAAGTTCGACTCGGATGATATCCTCGAGGTCGAGGAGGGAGAGTCCGCGGCAAACGTCCCGCCGGGGATCGACTCGTGGGTACACGAGTGTATCCGGTTTGTCGACGGAGAGCGGACTCAAACCTCGCTGGTCCGAGAGTCGTACAATAGTTTCGCGGAGTCTCACGGGTTCGACACGCGGAACGCGCGATCGTTCGGTCAGCAGTTTACGAAACTCGAGGGTGTCGAGACCGTCAAATCCGGCTCGCGGTACTATGCTGGCGTCCTCTTGAACGATCGAGGTCGCGAGTACATGGAGGCGGACCAGTGATCCGCGGTCCTCCCCCGCCGGAGCTCCGGTCGAGCTCGATCGAGGCGGGCTCGAGGTCGGGGATCCCCGGTTTACACTCCGATAAAGGGGTGTCGAGTACCCTCTCCGAGCCGCGACACATCTGTCAACGGGGGCCTGGTGAGGGGTCGCGACGGGTCGGTCGAGTAAATCCGGTCGAGTGACTCGTCGGTTTTCGCTGTCTCACTGTACGCGCGCCTCTATTGATAACGTCTCTCTGTACCCCTGTCTCTAAGAACGGACAAACGTCCGATCGTCGCGCTATGTGGCGATTTGTGAACGACCAGCGGAACGGAACGAACGACCAACCTGATTATAACGACCATGTCAAGCGAGAAACTACGAAACGCGGCAGGTAGTAAAGGACCGAGAAAGCGATTTGCGGATACGGACTCCGTCGACGATCCGGAGGAGGTGGTTGCGCCGGAGTCGTGGCGCGACGAGCAAACCCCGACGTGGGGAGAGCGACTCCTCCGTCGAAAGAAAACCGTCGCGGCGCTCGGATTGATCGGGGCGATTGTACTCGGGATCCTCACGGTGTACGCGGGGAGATACATCATCTCGGCACTCACAAACCCGATCGTACAGTCGACACTCAAGTACGGAGCCGTCCTCGGAGTCGGATTTATTCTCGGAGTATGGTGGCTCTTTGGAAAGCTCGAGCGAGTCGACGAGCTGGTCCTATTCACCGGGGAGGGGGTGAAACGATACGTCGGGGATTACGACACCGACACGCACGGAAACCGTGTTTTTGAGCCGTACCGAGGCTATTCGCGTTTCCTCAAGCGGACTCGGAAACTCACGCTCGGAGACCTCGGAGGAGACCTCGCTCGAGCGGAGCAAAAGGCGGGTCGAGACGAGGACGATCCGGTGAGGATCCGCCTCGAGGACGCGATCACTGGCTCGTACTCGACGGATACCGGAGCGGTCGCGGCGTCTCTCACTGGCGGACTCCATATTGACGAGTACGGTCGAGAGACGGACCTCTATACGGCTCCGCCGGACCTCGCGGACGAGGAGCGTTATGCGGCGCTCCGGGACCAGCTCGAGTATTACTCCGAGAAAGAGATACCGTCGCTCGAGGCGGACGTCGAGGACCTCGAGGAGAAACTCGCGGAGGTCCGCGAGCGGGCTCGACGGGATACCGACGAGTCGGTCGAGAAATTCATCGGTCGGGTTACGGACTTAGAGGAGGCTCGGGACCGACGTCGGGATCGACGAGCTCGCGAGGGGACTCACGTATCGATCGGCGGACCGGAGTCGAAAAACGGACGAGAGAACGGTAAGGAGGCGCGACAATAATGTTGAATAGGAAACTCACTCAGGCGGGAGCTAAGAGCTGTCCGACGTGTCGAGCGACGGTCGAACCTTTCGAGGCGACGTGTGGCGTGTGCGGTCAAAAAATCGAGTGGCTCGAGGGTCTCTCGGGAGGCGATAATCAATGAGTCCGACAATTATCATAGAGGGAGAGGAAGAGTCCGTCGTCGAGGAGATACGAGACCATATCTCGGAGTCAGGGATCGAGGATCGAGCGATCGAGACTCGTGTCGGAGGAGACAAATGAGACCGCGCTCCCGTCGTATGATTCACCTCGTCCTTTGGCGGGTGTTTTCGACGGTCCGGAGGATCCTCGTCGCTCCGCTCCTCGCGCTGGTCCTCGGAGACCTCGAGACTCTCCCGTCGCTGGCGCTGGCGCTCACTCTCGGACCGCTCGGAGCTCCGCTCGCGGCCGGAGGGGTCCTTACATTTGAGTGGTGGGTTTGGTATGTGGTCCTCGTCGCGTGGTCCTCGGACATGGCGTATTTCGCCTATTTCGTCGACTCGCGCGACTCGTGGATCGGTCGACTCTCCGACCAGCTCCCGAGTCGAGGCGCTCGGACGGTCGCGACGAACGGGGGTGAGGAGCGGTGAAACGAGCCAGCTCGCTCCTCGCGCTCCTCGTCGTCGTCTCGCTGGTCGCTCCGACCGGAGCCGCGGCGCTCGAGCAACGGAACGCGGTCCTCTCGATCGACCAACCCCACTATATCGAGAGCGACGTACAAGAGTCGGCGGTAAACGGCTCGACGGTGTACGAGGCGGAGGGTCCGTCGCTCGAGATACGGCCTCGGAATTTCGCTCCGGGAGACGTCCGATCGTTCGGTGTCGAGGAGTCGGCGGGGTCGCTCTCGTACGACTCGAGTATGGGTGTGTACGTTTTCGAGACGGACCGAGACGGGACGTATAACCTCTATTGGACGGTAAACGAGACGCGAGTCGTGAATGAGACGCGCGGAAACGAGACGGTCGAGACTCGGGAGTCGGTCCGAGTACAGTATTCGGCCTCGCTCCGAGTCGAGTCCTCCGAGCGGACGCATATCCCCGCGAGCCAGCTCGAGGGAGTCCGCGAGGACGCGGCTAACTGGTCGGAGTTTACCTCCGCGGTCCGGTCCGAGGAGGTCGCGGGACCGAACGCGAATATGGAGGAGGAGAGCCAGCTCGCGGTTAACCTCCTCCGGCTCCGATATCATCCGCTTTCGGCTCTCACGGGTAACTTTACTCAAGTCCTCTTAACGCTCTTTATCACGCTCGGAGGGTTTTTTGTCCTCCTCCTATTCGCGACGTATCACTACCTCACTCGACGGTCGGATATCAAATTCCGACACCGTCGCGAGAGCCTCGACGCGGAACGGGCGGACGTCGAGGACCAGCTCCTCGAGCTCGACGAGCGGGAGCGCCTCGCGGCGCTCGAGGGCATGGATTGGAACGACATTTTCCCCGACGACGTCGCTCGCGCGTTCCGGGAGTCGTTCGGTGAAAACGTCCTCGAGGGGTTCCTCCGGATCCAAGAATCGTTTAAACCGAGTAATCTCGTCCGAGACCGGCTCGAGGCTATGGACTCCGAGGGGTACGTCGCTGTCGTCGATCGAGAGGACGTCGCGACGGACGGCGGAGCGGACGTCGAGTCGCGGATCGTCGACGCGCGGATCGTCTCGGACACCAACCTCGAGCCGGGAGACGAGCCGGTCGACCTCTCGGAGCCGTCCGAGGACCTCCTCGACGCGCTGGCGTGGGACGATCCGGAGCTCCGGTCGTTCGACCTCCCGAGTCACGACCTCGACCAGTCGGAGTTTTCGACGCGCCTCGAGGGAGCGACTCTCGAGGAGTTGATCGAGGAGTACGAGGTCGACATGAGACAATTTGACGGCAATAAAGAGGTATTCGCGGAGTATCTCCTCGAGTTTCTCACGTCGGTCGAGGGGCACGAGTACACCGACGAGGACGGTCGAGTACGACACCTCCGACACGTCCTTAATCTATTCTTGAGGGTCTCGAGGCTCCTCGACGAGAAACACGAGACTCCGCTCGCGGCCTATCAGTCGGAACATATCGCGTATCTCCTCGCGAATTACGAGCGGGACGAGGAGATAAGCCAGTACGTCGACGAGGTCCGGGAGGGTCGGTATGCCTAACCCCTCGGACGTCGCGCTGGCTCCTCTCGCGATCGATATCTCGACGACGGGGTACTCGACGGCTCAATTAGCGCTCGCGGCGCTCCTCTTTCTGGTCTTTCTCGGGACTCTCACAGTCCTTACGTGGCGACTCCAATACCGCGGGCTCGAGGGAGACCAGCCAGCTCACAAGCGAGCGCTCCGGGAGAGTAAGCGGCTCCGGGATCCGGAGGTCGCGCGTTTCTCGAAAGCGGAGGTCGAGGAGGAGCCGGTCCGGGTAGCCTCGGAGGTCCGAGCACTTTTCGAGTCGGCCGGAGGCGCGGAGGTCGAGACTCGGGGTCGAGTGACGATCCGCGCGGCGCTCGGAGAGGTCCGGTCGACGGTCCGGGAGACGTGGCGAGACGCGACGTCGTCGGTACCGGGAGCCGCGATCCGTATGGTCGAGCGAGCGCTCCTCGTCGCGATATTCGGAGCGGTCGCGGTCTCGACGTCGTCGGTGGTCCGGTGGCTCACAAAGGATCCCGATTATCCCACCGCGGCCGATATCGTCGCGGAGACGACGGAGTACGCTGGTAAGGGGAGCTCGCTCCTCCTCGAGATACTCGGTCTCTACCCCGGAGCTGATATAATATGGGCGCTGGCGTTTACCGTCGCGTTCCGTCTCGGGAGCTGGCTTTTCGCTCACTGGTATTACGTCGCTGGCACGCTGGTCGCGATCGGGCTCGCGATATGGGTCCTCGAGCGAGAGGTCCTCGAGGAGCCGCGCCAGTCGCTTATCTGGTCGCGACGTCGGACCACTCGTCGACTGGTCGCGATCCTCGTCCCGACGTGGGTCGCTGGCGCGACTCCGGTCGCTGTCGGTCGCGAGCTCGGATACACGAGTCTCGGAACGAAAGTCGGGGTCGCTCTCACGACTTTCGCGTTTATCCTCGCGGTCGGACTGGTCCTCCGTCGCGTATCGGTCGCGACTCTCCTCACCGTGGGGAACCGTGAGGACCCTCGCGGACCGCTCCTCCTCGACTGGTTCCTCCGACACGTCGAAGCTGTCCTCGCGGCCGTCTCGCTCCCTCTCGTCGCTCTCTATATCACGCTCGGACTGGCGGACGGATCGGTCGCGAGTGTCGTCGAGGCGTTTCTCGAGGCGGAGAGAGGGATCCAAATCCTCGCGGGACTGGTCGCGGTCGGGATCATCGCGGGTCTCGCGTACATGGCTCGCGGCGCGGTCCCGGCGATCCGGGAGGCGCTGGTCGAGTCGCTGTCGCGAGCGACGGTCCGGACGGTCCTCCTCGTCCGCGGAGTACCGTACCTCGCGATTATCCTCGCGTACCTCCTCGCGTTCGGGTTCGGGTTTTCGTTCCCTCTCGCGATCGTCGCGGCCGTCCTCGCGGGACTGGTCTCGCGAGTCGCGATCGAGGGGTCGCTCCGTATCAAGGCGACAGCCTCGCTATTCGGGGAGTGGATCAATCCGGATACGAGCGCGGTGTTTCTCGTGGTCCGAGCGTACGAGCTCAAGGACGCGGACGGGACTCCGCGGTACTATGCGGGAGTCAACTCGAAAGCGGTCGCGCACGATTCGATCGACGAGGCGGTTGAGGCGGTACTCGAGACCACGGACCAACTCGTCGACGAGGAGGAGTCCGAGCCGACACTCGCAGAGGAGTACGCTCGCGACCTCCTTGAGTACGGCCTCGTCGGGGTCGAACGGACGGAGTCGAAACTCGAGCAACGGATCCGCGAGGAGGTCGAGGGACGGCTCTCGAAAGAAAACGGGCTCCCGCGCTCCGAACTCGAGCGAAAGCTTGAGGGGCGATATCCGCCGGATATCTGGTCGAGAAAGCTCCGGGAGTGGCGTCTCCGTGGGATAATCCGCGAGCGCGACGGCTACCTTTACCGGTAATAGGGTTTCCTTGATATCGCGTTTTCCTCTTGACTCAAATCTATCGCTCTGTGGAAATACTCGGGAACTTATTGAACGGGCCTGCAATATACAGACCGCGTATTCAACCTATAGATTGCTATTGTGAGAGCCTGTCATAGAAAGCGTCACGTACGAAGCAGCAGGGTGCGGGAAGTGTGTCCAACACCAGCGCAACCCTGCAAAATGTAGCTTCGGTAGACGACTTCTTGAATGTCGCGGCTACCGAGACGGTACCACTGTTCTAGCATCTTGAGTTCGAGTTTCTACTGGAGTACGACGTGTTCGTCCCCGCTTCGAGGGGGCGAACACGAGTTCACGAGCCACCAGATCTCTTTCGCGGCTTCCTCCACTGCTACTACGAAGATGTCTACGGTACACGTCCGGTTACACCAGAACTCCAGCACGGCCTCGACTGGTACTACTGCGGACTCGATAAACCGCCATCCAGAGACACGATTGATCGGTTTTTCACCGATCTCGAACACGTTATCAACGATATCTTCGACAGGTTCGTCGAGCAGGCCGCCGGCCGCGGCCTGCTCGACTCCACGTACTCCATCGATTCGACGCACATCGAGGCGATCCAACACAACGACGCTGCCTCGTGGAACTACGATCCAACAGCCGAAGAGTACTACTACGGCTTCGGCTGTACGATTGTTTCGACTGGCGCAAAGATCCCGATAACAGCGGAGTTCACGCAAACCAAGCAAGCGGATCAGGAGAGGGCGATGCGCGTCACGCGCTCGCCGTCGATACACCGATCTGGATGCTCGGAGACAGCGCCTACGATATCCTCGACTGGCACGACCACCTGCTGGCCGCAGGGGTCGTGCCAATCGCCCCATACAACCCGCGAAACACTGACGACCCGAAAGACATCGAGTACAGGGTCGAAGACCGCATTGAAGAATACAGCGGGGACGTGCAGCTGAAGCAATCTATTTTGGACGAGACGTACAACAATCGGACGGGAGTCGAGCGAACCAACGACGCGGTGAAAGACTGCGGCCTCGGGCACGTCCGCGCCCGAGGCCGCGTCCACGCACGAACAGAAGTGTTCGTTGCGCTCTGCCTCCGGCTCGTTGTTGCCATCACCAACTACGAGCGAGGAAACGATCCGGGCTGTGAGAAGCTATGAGATGGATTCTATGATAGGCTCGGAGGGACACGATCGCGAGCAGAGTGACCGATTCATTGAGTCGAACAGAGACGGCGTTCTCACTCCAGTGAGAGCGCCGTCGACCCAGGCAACACGTGAAGCAGTCGCTCATTCACGAGGTGGACACTGGACGCGGGCACTCTCAGCCCCGTCCAGTTGGCTGTAGGTCGGCGGGATTCGAGTACCGTCGGTCGGTGCTTCCCACTTCCGACGCAATGTCTCGTTGAGAGCGTGGTCAATCTACTCGCGGAATACCTCGAAATGGAACTAGGCGGGCAGTGCTCGCCCGCCGAGTCGTAGCTCCCAATCGCAAGTAGATTGCTGATATGACTAGGTTTATCCATCTCCGCAATATCATCATTTCCCATGTCTGAGAAGACTGTTAACGAGGCACACACCGGAGAGTCTGATGACACAGATAAGGACACAAAAAAGTATTCACGGCGGAATTTCATAGAGACAGCCGCAGCAACGGGGGTTGTTGGTGCCGCAGTGGGACTAGCCGGTTGTTCGGGGAACGGCGGTGATGGTGGAGACGGCGGTGATGGTGGAGACGGCGGTGATGGTGGAGACGGCGGTGATGGTGGAGACGGCGGATCAGACGGGACAAGCTCCCAAGATTTCTTATGGTGGACCACACGAGGCTATAATCCCGCTGTGACTGAGGCTCTCCAGACAACTGCGTCCGGTTTCGAGGACGCCGCTGATTCAAATGTTAATGTCAGTGTTGAAGTGATCACTTGGGACTCTATCTTCCAAGAGTGGGAAGCTGGAATCCAAGGCCGTTCGCTGCCCGATGTTTCTGAAATGGCAAATGAACATGCCGTCAATTTCGGCTACCAAGGAGCAGCCGAGCCAACAACCGACCTTTTCAACGAGTACGACGGTTGGTACGAGACTGTCTCCAACTGGGGTCGCTTTGACGGTGATTTCTGGGGGCTCCCTTGGTTCATCCAGCCGCGTACCAGCCACGTGAACAGAGATATCCTTGAACAGGCTGGAGTTGACAGTCCACCAGAAACATGGGAAGAAATAGTCACGAAAGGACAGGCAATCGTTGAGAATACTGATGTTTCTGCTGCATGGACGACTCCAGGTGCTCAAGACTTTTCTACCGGACAGAATGTCTCGGCGTTTAATTATCAGGCCGGTGGCGGCTGGTACTCGTATGAAAACGACCAATGGGGTGTCGAAGTTGATTCCGCAACCTCACTGTTTGCGCACCTCTGGACATTAAGCATGCGTGAGGAATGGGATATTGCACCCGGCGGGTGGGGTGGCGTTGGTGGCACCGCCGCCAATGAACTCTACCAAAGCGGCGAGACAGGTGTCTCACATGTTACAACACAATTGGCGCGTGGACTTATTGATCCCCAAGAAGGTGTTAATCCAGACTATAGCGACCTTGCAGAGGCGACCGAACTGACTCAAATGCCCGCCGGTCCCACTGGCGAGCGGATATCGTTCATGGGTGGTGCTTGTAACACCTCATTCGCCGATGAGACCACTCAATATAGTGCGGGGTCGGAGATCTCGTCCAACTTCATCGACTATATGACTCAACCTGAGCAACTCAATACATACTTCCAGGTGGCAGCGCCGAATTTCTTGCCCGTTCGAAGTGGTCAAGAGGAGATGGAACTGTTTGCCAATAACCCGACAGAACTCCCTGATTCTTGGATAGAAACCCGCCTTATCCAAGGCCGCAATGCGGCTCGGTACGGAGTCACTGACGGCAATCGCTGCGCGCCGTTCCTTGGCTCACTTGAAGGTTCAACCTCCGGATACTCAACCGCCCTTTCCGGAATGATCGGCAACAACGCTGACCCCAAACAGGCACTGCGGGATATGGGCAACAACATCCGTTCCACAATCAACGATGCCGACTATATTGATTACGAGTTGGAGGAGACGACATCTGGTCCCTCACTTGATGATGCCGCCGATATAGTCCAACCGTGGATTGAGGGTGACGGCAAACCCCAGATCTACAATCCCTACTGATCTCAGCATAAAAGGGTTTTAATTTAATATGACACAACACCCGAACATTGTCTGGTTAGCGATGGAAGATGTCTCCCCCCGCTTTGGCTGCAGCGGTGATGAGGTCGCCCGTACCCCTCGAATCGACAGCCTCGCAAGTGAAGGGCGACGCTATCCCAACACATTCTGCACCGCCCCGGTGTGTGCCCCCAGTCGCTCCGCGGTCATGACTGGTTGTCACCAGAACCGTATCGGTACCCACCACATGCGCACCAGTACCGATATGCATGATTGCGAAGGGTTAATTGATTCTTACGACGCTGTCCCTCCCCACTATGTCACGGGAATCCCCGAACAATTCCGACGGGAGGGGTACTACTGTACACTCGATTCAAAGACCGATTATCAATTCGGTGAACCATTCACCATGTGGGACCACCATGCCAACGGAGCCGGTTGGTGGGATGATGCCCGCGACGCCGACCAGCCCTTTTTTGCAATGTTTACCAACGGGGTTACTCACGAGAGCGGAATGTGGGATCCCGATGCGCCTTGGTCCGACGAGCAGTTCGGTGGCAGGGTTGACGAGCCAGAAACTGACCCGGACGCTGTCAACGTACCACCATATCTCCCCGACACCGAGGCAACCCGTCGGGCTATCGCTCGCCACTATGACAACCTCGCTGCCTCGGATACATGGATCGGAGATATCCTCGATCGCCTTGCTGCGGACGGTCACGCCGAAGACACCATTGTCGTCCTTTGGAGTGACCACGGCGAAGGACTCCCCCGCTGCAAGCGGTGGCCCTATGACTCTGGGACGAATGTGCCCCTGATCGTGCGCTGGCCGAGCGAGATTGACGACGGTGATGTAGACAATCGGCTCGTTTCCCTCCACGATCTTGGACCCACAATGCTCGACATGTGCGGACTTGACGTACCGGCATACGTCGACGGAGTGTCCTTTTATGGGGACAATAGCACGAAACGCGACTATGTGGTCTCGACGCGGGACCGCTACGATCAAGAGTACGACATGGTCCGTTCAATCCGAGGCGAGCGTTACCGTTATGTCCGTCACTACCGTCCTGGTCACCCGTATCGCCAATGGATCTCCTACCGGAACCGTCATCCCGCGACGCAGGACCTGCTTGAACGTGCCGCCAATGACGAATTACATGGTGCGGAGACGTGGTTCGATGATACCCGGCCAGCGGAGGAACTGTACGATCTCGACACTGATCCTCACGAACTAAATAACTTAGTTGGAGATCCCGAATACTCTGACACACTAGAGCGTTTCAGAGACGCGCTTAATGATTGGCGCGAACGTGTTGATGACACTGGTGATATGTCAGAAACAGAAATGGTCCACTCGCGCTATGGGGGCGATGACCAGTCAAGTACTGCAGCACCCGTATTCGTCCCGAATGCACCCGGCAATCGTGAGGACAAACCGGTTGTGGGTGAGGTCGAACTTGACGCGCCTGCGACGCTGTCGCTCTACTGTGCCACGCAAGGTGCATCCGTAGCGTACGCGCTCGGAGACGCCGATACATCAGCTGAAACCCATTGGCACCTCTACACTGGCCCTATTGATCTCCCCGAGGGTGAGACGACGTTCCGGGCGAAAGCAGTCCGCTATGGCTACACAGAGAGCGACAAATCAACTGTGACAGTCACCATATCGTAGTGACGAGCATGTCATAGAAACGTTCTCAGAGAAGGCAGCAGGGTGTTGGAACTGTGTCTACGAGCGCCAGCACCCTGCAAGACGTAGCTTCAGTAGACGACTTCTTGAATGTCACGGCTACCGAGACAGTACCACTGTTCGAGCATCTTGAGTTCGAGTTTCTACTGGAGTACGACGTGTTCGCCCCCGCTTCGAGGAGGCGAACACGAGTGCATCAGCCACCAGACCTCTTTCGCGGCTTTCTGCACTGCTACTACGAGGATGTCTACGGCACGCGTCCGGTTACACGAGAACTTCAGAGCGGCCTTGTCTGGTACTACTGCGGACTCGACAAACCGCCATCCAGAGACACTGTTGATCGCTTTCTCACCGACCTTGAACACGTCATCGACGATGTCTTCGACAGACTCGTCGAGCAGGCCGCCGTCCGCGGCCTGCTCGATTCCACGTACTCTATCGATTCGACCCACGTCGAGGCGATTCAGTACAACGACGCTGCCTCGTGGAACTACGACCCAACAGCCGAAGAGTACTACTACGGCTTCGGCTGTACGATCGTCTCGACCGGCGCAAAGATTCCGGTTGCAGCGGAGTTCACACAAACCAAGCAAGCATCTCAGGAGACGGCGATGCGCGTCACGTGTGACGCGCTCGCCGTCGAACCACCGATCTGGATGCTCGGAGACAGTGCCTACGACATCCTCGACTGGCACGACCTCCTGCTGGCCGCAGGGGTCGTGCCAGTCGCTCCGTACAACCCGCGAAACACTGACAACCCGAAAGACATCAAGTACAGGGTCGAAGACCGTATCACCGAACACAGCGAGGACGTTCAGCTCAAGCAGTCCGTCTTAGACGAGACGTACAATCACCGGACAGGAGTCGAACGAACCAACGACGCAGTCAAGGACTGCGGCCTCGGGCACGTTCGCGCCCGAGGCCGCGTCCACGCACGAGTACAGGTGTTCGTTGCGCTGTGTCTCCGGATCGTCATCGCAATCACCAACTACGAACGAGGAGATGACCCTGGTCGAGAGAAACTCACGCTATGAGACCGATTCTATGACACGCTCTCAATATACAAATTGACTCCAATCTTAAGTTGTTTAGCGGTTAAGCAGGATCGAGGAATCCTATCATAAAATAATGGATTCAAATAGAATAATTTTATTGGACTCGCTACTGTCGTTTTGGACGTGACAATAAATTCTCCCGACTTCGATCCCGAGCTTGAAGGATATACGGCAATCGTTCAGGACGGAGTTTGTCACGCGGTGGTTTCCGATCCTCACGGAAATGGAGATGTCTTGACCTCAGAATGTGGGGACATTGAAGATATGGATATGACTGAAACAGAACCCAGAAAGGACTATCGTGGGGAGGTAGAGATGTGTCCTGATTGTTGGCCTTCCAACCTACCCTAAGGGCAACCGGGGTGAAGTTTTCCCGATTGCCAGTGTAACAGTACAAACTCTCTCGTACGGATAGGTACGGGTATCAGCTGACTGGTCCCCAATGGTGCGCGCCGAGCGTTCTGCGAGGCGCGCAATTGGAATTGCCCCTTAGGGGCAACTACCCTAAGGGTATGTGGGGACCGGACGGACCGACGACAGACCGAGGGACCGGCGCGAGCTCCCTCGAGGGACACGAAAACCGGCGGTTGTTCGGTGAGTACAGGAGTGAGGACTGACGGCGATCGAGGAGACCAGCGGGCGAAACCCACTCCGAAAGCCGTGAAACCTATATTCGGATGCACAGGTTTGCGACTATACAAAACTAATCAGATAGAAAACGGCGAAAAAAGGGCTTCGAGGATAGTGTCGCCACTACGAAAGCGCGGACCCGGAGCGGGATCGGGCTAACCGATCCAGCCGTACGGATCCGTGCGGATCTTACAGTCTCCGGCCTCAATTTCGCCTTTCTGTAGATACTGGCCTATCGCAGAGGCACTAAACTCGAGGTCGGAAACACGGACCCACGAGGAGCTCGAGTCCGCGACCTCGTCGACGTCGAGGTCCTGGTCCTCGTCGACGACGTCCTCTCGGTCGTCGTCGCTCTCCTCCTGGTCGTCACGCTCCTGATGTCGACGTCGTCGCTCCTCACGGCGGGTCTCGGCGTCCGACTGGATATCATTCATATCTCGACCGGGCTCGACCTCTTGGAGCTTCTCGACGGCGTTTAGCCGGAGCTCCTCGTTCCGGTACACGATCACTCGCGGGTAGGTGAGCCGCATGAGGATATCTTGCTCTTTCAGCTCGCGGACTCGCTCGCGGATATAATCTCGCGAATACCCGGTAATCTCCTCGAGCTGGTCGTAGGTCGCTCCGTCGAACATGGCGACGGAGTACAGGATATCCCACTTCGCGAGGGAGAGTGACTCATATGTGGTCTCGAGGATCCGGCGCTCGCGCTCCTCGTTGGCTCGTCGGTTGGCCTTCCGCCAGCCAGTCGGGACGAGCGTGTCGACACGCTCCTCCGGGTCAACCGTATAGAAATCGTCCTCGCGGAGTTGCCCGAGGGAGACACCGGAGCGGATAGCGAGTGAGGAGCACATCTGTCGGAGTGTCGCTTTCAGAGAGGCCCACTCGTCGATGTGAGGGAGCGGCGTATCCCCGCCGGTTCCCTCGAGGAACGCCTCGAGCTTCGGGTGTTTGAGGCGCTCGTCGGCGGGGTTCCCCGCGATCCGATAGACCTTCATACCGAGATTATACCCGTCCTGGCGGGCGTAATCGCCGATAAATCCGACACGGTCCCACATATCCGAGACGAGGACCTCCTCGACGTGAGCTCCCTGGTAGTAATCGGAGGAGCCGTCGACGGCGCCGGAGCCTCCGTACTCGACGATCGTTTGCAGTCCGCGGAGGCGTTGCACGACCGCGGACATGAGCTCTTGATCGAGACGGTGGTACAGTTCGGCTTTCCAGATTTTCAGTGACTCACGGTTGAGAGTCGACCAGTCGGGGCGCTCGCGATCGACGCTCTCGAGCGCAGCGTTCGCGACCTCGACGAGTCGGCGGACCGACTCGGACGGTGTCGCGTACGTCGTCTGTAGCTTGAATTTCGTACCCTCTCCATACTGGCACTTGAGAGGGGCTCCGTCCGGGTGAACGAGGTCCTCGTCCTGCGGTTGAATCCATGCCTGAAACGAGACCGGGAGTCGAGAGTCCGGGTCGAGATCGTCCCCCTCGTCGTCGGGGTCGTACGGCATGAGTTGAAGAGAATACTCGTAGCGCTGCCCCTGGAGCTGTCCGTCGACGGCGCTCTTACCGGCTTTCCATCCTTTCGACTTGAGGACGAGGTGAGCCGGATAGTCGTCGGGGAGCCAGTCGAAACGGAGATTTGCGTCCTCGAGGAGAACATACGGCTCCTCGACGGGATCGGAGACGTGCTCTCTCCAAGCGGACCAAAAGCGGCGATAGGCGGAGCCACCGTCGACGTCGAGGTCCTCGAGGACAGCCATGATCCCATGCCCGTGAGATACGGGCTCAGAATAGTCGAGAGACCGCCAACTGGCGACGGGGCGATCGTCGTCTCTGTCGTCGCGGAGCTCGTCTCGAGACTCGAGCGGTACCTCGTCGACGTCGACGAGGTCCTCCGGGTCGAGCGAGTAATCCTCGAGCGTGAGGTCGTCGCGAGCGGGAGCGACCTCCGAGGTGTCGACGCTCACAGTAATCCCTCCCGTTCCGCGACTGGTTCCGGGACAGCGATCCGAGCCACCTCTCCGTTAATCACGGCCTCGACCGGGACGAACGTCTCCGGGGCGATCGAGGCGGGCTCGAGAGCGACGATATCGACACGGTGTCTCGTACAGATATACGCTCGAGCACACACGTCGACCGTGGCGTCGTCGAGAAGGTTCGGCGGGACAGTGGGCGTCTTGAGGTCTCCCCGATGGAGACGGCACGCACAGACCGGACAGCGGACGGCTCCGTCGACCTCGTCGACGTCGGCGAGGAGGTACATCTCGCGCTCGAGGCGCGAGTCGGCGGGAGAGACAGTCACTCGTTCTCACCCCCGTCCGTCGCGGCCCGTCGACGAGCGTGTAACCGATCGGCGGCCGTCCGCTCGCGGTCGGGAGCAGCGCTCTCGACGTCGAGCATACTCGGCGGACGGCGCGGACCGTACGGGAGGCGGTCGGGACGCTCTCCGCGCTCGCTAAGCTGGTCCTCTCGCTGGTGTAAGAGCTGAATTACACCGGACCGCGGACCCTCCTCGGGACCGACTCGGGGATTACGCTCGACCGCCTCGAAAGCGCGGAGGACGGCGATCCGATCTACACCCCGGATTTTCGCTTTGAGGAGCATGAGTCGGCCGTTTCCGATGTCGGAGTCCGCGGGGCCAGCTCCGACGAGCCGCCAGTCGAGGAAACGGGCGGGGTTGTACCCGAGGTCCTCCTCGATATTCGGAAACTCGGGGAGGTCGCGACCGCTCGAGGACTGGTTTGTCGAGACCATTATTCGGCTCCCTCCTCGACCGCGAGGTCCGCGAGCTCGAGCTGTCGAGTCTCCTCGTACTTGCGGCCGTCGAGAAAGACGGCTCCGAGCGAGTCGAGGGTCTCGAGGAGCTGGTCCGAGACGTCCTCGAACGCGAGGAGCATACTCGGAAACGGAGCGTCGTTTTCGGCGTCTCCGAACCTAAGCCTCCCGTCGAGGAAACAAATCGCGGTCGCTTGGACCGCGAATTTTTGAAACCAGTCGGTCGAGGGACGAGCTGGCGCGAGGTCGAGGACGAGGTCGACCTCCTCTCGCTTACTCTCGTATCGCGCTTTCTCGAGCCAGTCCTCGGAGTCGCTGTACGGGTGATTTAGCCACACGGTCCCGGACCAGCGACGAGAGAGACCGTCCTCCTCCTCCGTGTACGTCTCACTCGCGATCGAGCGAGTCTCCGCGCCGCTCGCGGGGTCGAGGTCGAACCCGTCGACGGCCTCCTCGAGTGTACGGAGAAGCCACTTCGGAGTTGCCCACTCGTCGGTCTCGTCCGACCAGTGGACTTGATGGTACTCGGAGACCTCCTCGTCGCGGTCGGGAGCGCTGTCGCTCTCGTCGACGCTGTCGGTACTCCCGCGGAGTGGGTTAGCACAATATGGACAGTATTCGGCTCCAGCGGGGACGGGCTGTCCGCACGCGGGACAGTGAGGACCGTCGTCGACGGGCTCGTCGTCGACGTCACTCACGTCGATCGACCTCCCTCGAGCCGGGGACTCGCTCGCGGTCGATCACTCGAGTCCATGTGAGTTGTGCGACCTCGCGATCGGGTCGGTCGCACGAGTGATCGACATACCAGCTCTCCGCTAAGTGCTCGTCGAGGAGGCTCGCGGGGATAACCACCGACCGGAGGATCGGTGTCGACTCACGAGGGGCGTACACCGCGAGGAGGTAAACTCCGCCAGCCTCGAGGAGCCTCTCGTGAGTCGCTCGCTTGATGTACCAATGACCGGCGCGCTGATAATTCCCGTTACTCCGAACGACACACGCTCCCTTAATCTCGACCTCGGTCCCGGTTTCGACGACTGGGATTCCGAGAAATGGACGCTCGTAAGAGGGTGAGAGACACCGGACGGTCCGAGCGTCGTACCATGTGGCGACATCGTCTCCGACCGGCTCGAGACAGGGGTCGGGATTGATTACCGCTCCCTGTACGGAAGTCCCGATATGCTTCGAGCTCGAGAGGGTACTCAAGCCTCGACACCTCCGTCTGATCGATCACTATTCGTGTATAGTGAACGCTGGCGGCTCGGCAGGTTGTCACTCTGGCCGTCAGTAATGATCCTCTGGGTGAAAATAGGGATTGACAACCATTCACACCTATGGATGGGTAGGGAGACGGACCAGCCCCCTAACAACGGCTCATAGACAGTTTCGGGACTTCCCGTCTCCCCTGTGGAGAGTGTCCTCATGCTCGAAGGGCTGAGTGCCGTTACTCTCCACGCCGAACCCCTCTCGAAGAATTGTTCACTACCGGTGTGTAGTGAACAGGAGTAACTCGGTGGGTTGTCACTGAGTTTGTCAGTGTTTCTCAACTGGGTAACTGGCGGGTTTGATAATTCTTCACACCCAGGGTTGACCTGGGAGATAACCACCAACTCCGTCTCACCCACGGCATTGCCCACCCACACCCCACCAAGAGTTATTTTCCACAACGAGGGAGGAGTCGTCTGAGATTCGACAATCGCTTGTCCCTCCCTTTTGCGTGTAGTACCGCTCGAGGAGTTTTCGCTCAAGACTCGACACCTCCGTCGAGCTCGTCCTCGCGGGGGGAGACGCTCACGCGGATCCCCCCCGCGGATTGAGGACAGCTCGAGGATCGACTCCGTAGTACCGTTTGAGGATACGGAGGTAATCGCGCTCGTTTTCCGGGGAGACTGGTCCTCCGACGTCTCCCTCGAAAGCGCGGACCGAGAGGTACTCGGAGGCGGTCGGTCTCCAACCCCCTCCGGCGCGCTCCGCGCGATAGTCACGGACCGTCGCTTGTCGAGCGTCTCCGCGGACATACACGACGGCGATCCGGCGGTCTTCGCGGTGAGGTCCGTCGACCGCCTCTCCGCTTTGCTGGTCGACGGAGACCTCGATTTGCGTCCCGGCTTTGAACGCGACGGCGTACCAGTGCTCTTCTCCGTCCTCACAGGGCTCGATACCCTGATTCGACCAGCTCTCGGGGATCGGACGAGGCTCCGGCTCGTCGACCCAGTGCCATTCGCGGACAGTCTGACGGGTCGACGACATTCAGGCGTCACCTCCCCGAGAGGCGAGTTCCTCGATATCCTCGGGGCCGAAGTCCTCGGAGCCGATTTTCGCGGCGAGTCCGTTCGACCCATTCACCGGCTCGTCCGGGACGTTACCCTCGCTATCGGCCTCGTGGTCGTCGGTGAGGTGAACTTTGGTCTTGTAGTGACCGACGAGGACCTCGTCGACGTCCTCGGGGATCGTCCCGTCCGGGAAACAGAGACCACACTTCTCCCGGCTCTTGGCGGCGGTACAGGACGCGGAGACAGCGCGTGGGTTCCGAAGGTCGTAGTTACACGCGCTCTCGAGTTGGGGACTCACGTCCGACACCTCCCGTCGTCGAGAGTGGGACAGTCTTGCCCCTCTTCCTCGATCGGGAACCCACAGAATTCGCACACGTCGGGGTCGGAGTCGACGTCGAGCGCTTCGAAGCTCACGCCGACCACCTCCCGTATAAACCCCCGACTTTTGTTCTCGCTACGAGGGTTGTAATTTGGCTCGTTGGGTATGCGAGCCGCTGGTAATTTTGATGTGGGTGGTAAGAGAGTGGGACCGCCGAGATTCGAACTCAGGTCCGACGCACCCCATGCGCCGAGGATACCGCTACCCCACGGTCCCGTACATCGGAAGACGACCCACCCCTGATTAAGCCCTTCGTTTCGCCCCCGCCCTCAGACGAGGACTCGTTCCAGTTCCACGACCGTTCCCGACTCGCTCTCGAAGTCACCGACGACGTGCCCCAGACAGACAGCCGCGCCGTCCGGGGTGTAACACGCGACCAGTACGCCCTCGTCGACCTCGGGGGCCTCGATCACGCCCGGTGCGTAGACTGGCGCACCCTCTGCCACCTCTCGAGCGGCGCTCTCGGCGATAGTTACCCGGGGCAGGTCGACGAGCACGCGCTCGGCGGGCTGGACCACCGCACCGAGTGGTTCGACGTCGCCCTCCTCGGCCCACGCGAGCGCGTCCGCGAAGTCCTGCAGTGTCACGAGGTCGGTGTCGTCGAACGGTTCGGTCCCGACGCGACGCAGGTCGCCCATGTGCGCGCCCGTCCCCAGCGCCAGTCCCACGTCGTGACAGAGTTTCCTGATGTAGGTACCGCTCTCACAGCGAACTCGCAGAAGCGCGCGCCGCTCTTCGATTTCGAGCACGTCGAGGTTGTGGATTTCCCGTGTCCGCAACCGCCGGACCACGGCGCTTTTCTTCGGTGGTTTCTGGTAGATCTCGCCCTCGAACTCCGAGACGGTCGCTTCGAGGTCGGCTGGTGCGGGCCCGTGCAACTCGATCACCGTGACGTACTCCTTGACGCTGTCGTCGAAGACCTGCGCGAGTCGGGTAGCGTCGCCCAGCAACATCGGCAGACAGCCCGTCACCTTCGGGTCCAGGGTCCCGGCGTGGGCCGCCCGGTCGACGCCGGCCATGTCCCGGACCCAGGCCGCGACCTGGTGTGCGGATGGGCCGGGTGGCTTGTCGAGGTTGACGACGCCGAACTCGAGCAGCTGGTCGGGCGTCCGGTCGCCGGGCGGGCCGCGCATCGTCAGAGGTGGTCCGCGACGTTGCGAACCGGGACTTTCCCCTCGTCGAACCCGGCTTCGTAGGCGTCGACGGCCGCCCTGGCGATCGCCAGTACTCCGTCGGGGTCCCAGCGCGCGGTGTTGAGCACGAGGTCGTAGATAGACCGGTCCTCGATGTCGATGCCGTAGTACTCGCGGTAGCGTCGCGCCTCGCTGTCGGCACGCTCGACCGTCTCCGCGCGGGCCGTCTCGGGGTCGCTGTCCTCGCGGTCGGCGATCCGGTCGATCCGCACCTCGAGTGGCGCGTCGAGCCAGATCTTGATATCGGCGTGTTCGCCCGCCATCCACCCCGACAGCCGGGACTCGAGCACCACGTCGTCGCGCTCACGAGCGATCTCGCGCAGGCGTCGGTCCAGATCCCTGTCGACCTCGTCGTCTTCCTCGGCGAGGCGGTTGAACTCGACCAGCGAGTGGCCGCGTTCGTCGGCCAGTTTTCTGAAGATGTCGCCGCCGCTGACGTGCTCGTAACCGAGTTCGTCCGCCAGCGCGTCGGCGAACGTACTCTTCCCGCTCCCCGCGGGACCCGAGACGGTTATCAACATACGGGTCGTGGGTCCCGACCCGAAAAAGCCCTTACGAACCACCTTTTTCCGCGCGGGACTTCCTCGCGCGCCTGCGGCGCGCTGCGGGAACCCCGCACGCAAAAACGTGGGCGAAAAAGCGCGAGCGCCAGAGGCGCTCGCGTGAACCGCGCCTCGCTTCGCTCGGCGCGGATGCTTTTTGCAGGCGCTGGTACTGTCTCTATTCGATACCGCCACATCTTCGTCCCCGGAGATGCCCAAAGCATTTGCCCGCGACGGGCGGTTTTCGACCTGTGGTCTCCCAGAGACCTTCGCGCCGTGACGTCCTCCGACTCGCCAGCGTCGCCGCTCTCGGACTCGCCGGCTGTAGCGCGGGTGAGAATGCAGACGGCGTGTCCTCACCCACTGCGAGCGTCGTGACTCACTCGAACACCGTCGAAGACCCGAAATCAGCCGTCGTCCGCAATCCGACGGGCGAACCGACTGTCCGTTCGCCCGTCGAATCCCCCGGCGAGGACCTCTTCGAGGACGAGGCGAGCTGGGCATACGAGGACTGGCTCGTCCGGAACCCGGACGAACGCACCGCGCTGGTCTTCGCGAACGCCGCGAGGGGCGTCGAAGACGCCGAGGAGTTCGCGGCCGAGACGGACTTCGAGACGGAGACGCTGCTCGTCCACCAGTACAACCTCGCGGCGTGTGAAACGCGGAGGCTGGAGTCCCTCCGCTGGTCAACCGGTCGCTCCTGTGGCGACGCGACCTGTACGCACATCGATCTCGAGTACGACGCGACCGACGACGAGAGCGAGTGTGAGGATGAAAGCCCCGGCGGTCCACCGTATCCCGAGGAGACGCGGGAGAACGCAGCTACACTGCTACGTATTCCTGCCCGCATCGAGTCCTACGGCTCGCTCGGCTCCCAGTGGTAGCACCAGGAGCCAGCAGCGGGCGGCCGCCGGAACCCGTACATTGATTGCGCCGCTGGCCGGGATTGCGACCGATGACAGACGACCCACTCGCGTTCGTCGGTACCTACAGCGAACCCGACGAGGACGGCGTCTTCGGCTTCCGACTCGACGACGAGGGACAACTCCACCACACGAGCGCCATGACCGGGGGCGCGGATCCCACCTTCCTCTCGCCCGATTCTGCGGGCGAGCGCCTCTTCGTCGCCAACCGGCCCGAGGACGAGGGCGCGGTGATAGCCTACGACGTCGACCGCGAGTCCGGAAGTCTCAGGCGTATCAACCAGGCACCGACGAAGGGCAACGGCACTCCCTGTTACTGTAGCCTCGACGCGACCGACAGCTGGGTGCTGACCGCACAGTACGGCGGGCACACGGTGTCGGTCCTCCCCATCGACGACTACGGACAGGTTCACGACCCGGTCTGTATCGTCGAACACGAGGGGTCGGGGCCGGACGAGGACCGCCAGGCCGCTCCGCACCCCCACTCCATCCGGACTGGCCCCGACAACGAGTACGCCTACGTCCCTGATCTGGGGACTGACACCCTCTACGTCTACGACTTCGACGCCGAGACTGGGGTGCTCGAACCCGCGGACTGCGGACACGCACAGCTCCAGCCCGGTGCGGGCCCGCGCCACCTCGACTTTCACCCGAACGGCGAGTGGGTCTACCTCATCAACGAGCTCGACTCGACCGTGACGGCCTTCGAGCGCGACACCGAGACTGGCGGGCTGGACGCGTTCGAGACGGTCCCGACCCTCCCCGAAGACTTCGACGGGGAGAACATCACCGCCGACATCCACGTCCACCCCTCCGGGGAGCACCTCTACGGGTCCAATCGCGGCCACGACTCCATCGCCGTCTTCGAACTCGACGACGAGGGGCGACCGTCGCTGGTCGAAACCGAGTCGACGAGAGGGGAGTGGCCGCGCAACTTCGCACTCGACCCCTCGGGGACCTTTCTGTTCGCGGAGAACGCCGACACGGACGACATCGTCACGTTTCGGGTCGGCGAGGACGGCACGCTCGACGCTACGGGACACGTCGCCGAGGTGCCCTCACCCGTCTGTCTGCGGTTTCTCGACGAGTAGGGAACGCGAGAGGAGAGGGCCGGAAGGAAAGAGAAAATCGCGACGTCGTCAGGACGCGGCGGTCGAACCGCCCGTGTCTTCGGTGTCCGTGTTGGGCGTCGTCTGGACGTCCAGGGCCTTGCGGACGATCTGGGAGAAACTCATCGAGCAGACGAAGTACCAGATGATCCACGCCCACATCGGGCCGATCCGGTAGTCCCAGGAGCTGAGCTCCCCGAAGATGGGCAGGATCATCACGTAGTCGACGCCGCCGGGGACCGTCATCGCGTTCGTCTGGACCATGTAGTAGATCCACAGGAACACCGGGATGTTCACGAGCATGATCCAGACCATCGGGCGGAACTGCTCTTTGAACATGCCCAGCTGGTCGCCCATCGCCTCCATCTGCTCTTCCTGGATCTCGTCCAGCGCCTCGTCGTCACCGCGTTCTTTCGCGTCCTTGCGGCGTTCCTGGATCTCCTGCATCCGGGCCTGGTACTCACCCATCTTGTCCATGTCCATCAGTTTGCCCTGCAGGATGGCCGAGTTGATACTCGTGAAGATGGCGAGGACGAGGATCATCAGGTAGAACGGCAGCGTCGCGGCCAGCGGCCCGAGGGCGATGTCGAGGACACCACCGATCGCGTCCCGGATCGGGGGCTGGGAGTACCCGAGGAAGAGCAGAACCGTCCCCCCGGCGGCGAGTTTGTCCCACTTCGACCAGCCACCGTCTTCGTCCTCGTCCTCGGTGTCGGTCGAGGACGAACTCGTCGAGCTCGAGGACGTGGACGAACTCGACGACGAGGAGTCGGAGTCCGAGCGGCCGATCGCCTCGCGGACGCCCTCGGGGTCGTCGAGGACGAACCCGTCGCCGTCGACGTCGACGAGGATGCTCTGTTCGATGAGTCGGCCCCACTCGCCGCTGGAGATGTCGTCGCTGACGTCACTCCAGGTCACGACGCCCTTCTCGTCGGCGACGTCGAGGACGTGGCCCATCGCGTCCGCCATCGACTGGCTCTCCTCGGCCAGTGACTCCGCCTTCTTCGCGCTCCGTGCCATTACTATCTCCCTCGGCGCTCGGAGGTTATCAAGCTTTTACCTTGTGCGTCGGTCCCACCCGGTACTCCGGGTCGGTTCGAGTTGCCCGTCGGACCGGTCCCGGCCGTTCGTCGAATCGGTTCAGGGCGTCCGTCTGATCGGTCTCGGGTGTCTGTCTGATCGGTCTCAGGCGTTCGTCCGGATCGCCTCGCGGACGTCGTTCCAGACTTCCTCGGGCGACTGGTCGCCGTCGATCTCGACGTACCCCTCGTGGTCACTGTAGTGTTCGAGCAGCGGTTCCGTGTCGTCGCGATAGACGTCGAGTCGCTCGCGGACGGTCTCCTCGGTGTCGTCCTCGCGCTGGATCAACTCGCCACCGCACTTGTCACAGACACCGTCGGCTTTCGGGGGGGAGTACTCGACGTGGAAGTTCGCCCCGCAGTCGTCACAGACGCGCCGGCCGGTGAGACGGTCGACGAGTTCCTCCCGCGGCACGTCGAGAAAGAGGACAACGTCGAGCTCGGTCATGTCCTCGAGTGCCTCGACCTGGTGTTCGTTGCGCGGGTAGCCGTCGAGGACGAACCCGTCGAGGTCGGCGATTAGTTCCTCGACCATCGCGTCGACGACTTCGTCGGGGACGAGTTCGCCACGGTCCATGAACTCCCCGGGCGTGTCGTAGGCGACGTCCATGTCGGAGATATCCATGTCCTTGTTCTGGCGGAACGCGTCGCCCGTGGCGGCGTGGGTGACGCCGAACTCGGTCGCGATGCGGTCGCTCTGCGTGCCCTTGCCCGCACCCGGCGGTCCGAGGATCAGTATCTTCGGGTCCATACCCCGGGCTTTGCGAGTAGCCCTTATCTAAGTGGCGCTTGGCGGCGGGACAGCTGTCCGCGTCCATCCCCGCGAACACGACTGGTCACGACCGCCAGTAGGCCGGCGTCAACAGGACCAGCACCGGGATTATCTCGATACGCCCGACCCACATCAGGACGATGAACGCCATCCGGGTCGTCCGCGGGAAGAAGGCGTAACTGCCGTACGGTCCCGCCTGTCCGAACGCGGGGCCGATGTTGAGGAACGTGGCGGCGGCCGCACCGAGCGCGTCGAACTCGGTGATCTGGTCGCCGACACCCGCACGGGCGGCGTCGGTGACGACGAAGACGGTGAGAAGGACGAACACGACGATACTCAGGAGGACGTAGGCGTAGACGTCCCGGACGACCCCCTCGTCGACGACACGCCCCGAGAGTCGTACCGGCTTGATCGCCTCGGGGTGGACCTCGGTGAACAGGTCCCGGCGGAACGACTTGACGACGATGGTCCACCGGAGCGTCTTGATCGAGCAGGTCGTCGACCCGGCCATCCCGCCCGAGAACATCACGAGAAAGAGCACGTGTTTCGCGGCGGGCGACCAGAGGTTGAAATCGACCGTCGCGTACCCGGTCGTCGTGAGGATGGAGACGACCTGGAACAGGGAATGGCGGGCCGTCGCCTCGACGCTCGTGAACTGGCCCGAGACCGCGAGAAAGCCCGCAGTCAGGACGGCCGCACCGAGAACCGCACCGAGGTAGAACCGGAACTCGTCGCTCCGGAGCAACCGCTCTGGTTCGCCCTGCGTGAGATGATAGAGCAGGACGAAGTTCGTCGCCCCGAGGAACATGAAGGGTATCGTCACCCACTGGACGGCGGGCGAGAACGCCCCGAGACTCTCCGGGCGAGGTGAGAAGCCCGCGGTCGAGACGGCCGTGAAGGCGTGGGCGACCGCGTCGTAGAGTGTGACGTTCGGCGCGAGGCCGACGAACCCGAGCAGGAGCCAGGAGAGTACCATCGCACCGGTCAGTGCGGCGTACACGCGGCCGAGCAGGCGGGCCGTGGCCTCGATCGACGGGGTGAGTTTGTTGACGTCCTGGGTCTGGGACTCGGTCTCCATGAGCTGGGCGCCACCGACTCGCAACTGCGAGAGGAGCGCGACGGCGATGACGAGGATACCCAGTCCGCCCATCCACTGGAGGATCGACCGCCAGAGGTGGATCGACCGACCGTGGGCGTCGAAGTCTGCGACGACGGTCGCGCCGGTTGTCGTCACACCGCTGGTCGACTCGAACAGCGCGTTGACCGGCGTGGCGAGTTCCCCGTTGCCGGCGACGACAAAGGGGAGTGCCCCCACGACGGCGATGGCGAGCCAGGTGAGCGCGACGATCAGGTACCCCTCGCGGAGGCCGAGGTCCCCCCGGTCGAAGCGCCGGAGCGTGAACCCCACGGCCAGCGTCAGGACGGCGGGCACGACGAACGGGACGACCGACTCGCCGGAGAGGAGCGCGACGACGGCCGTGAGTCCCAGCGGGACTGCCAGTGCCTCGAGGACGACACCGATGAGACTCAGACAGGTTCGCCAGTCGACGCGGACCGCCAGGCCGGCGTTCACAGCTGCTCGGTCACCGCTTCGAGGACGCCCGTCTCGGTGAAGACGACGACGTGGTCGCCCTCGCGGATCACCGTGTCACCACGGGGGGTGATGAACTCGCCGTCCCGGGTGATCGCACCGATGACGACGCCCTCGGGGAAGTCGACCGCAGACTCCCTGATGGGCCGGTCGGCGAGGATGCTCTCGCTGTCGATCTCGAACTCCAGGACCTCGGCCTGGTCGCCCTCGATGATCGCGACGTTCTCCGCGCGGCGAGCGCGGGTGAATCGCGTTATCTCCTCGGCGGTGACCTTTCGCGGGCTGACGGCGACGTCGATCCCGACCGTCTCGAACAGTTCCGTGAAGTCCCCGGTATCGACGACTGCGATGGCGCGGTCCGTGCCCATCCGCTTGGCGAGCAGGGTCGCGAGGAGGTTCTGCTGGTCGTTTTCCAGCGCCGCGACGACGACGTCCGCGAGGCCGACGTTCTCGCGCTCCAGCAGGTCCTGGTCGGTCGCGTCGCTGTTCAGCACGGTGGTCCCGGGCAGTTGCTCGGCGAGCCAGCGGGCGCGGTCCTCGTCCTGTTCGATCAGCCGCGGGGTGAACCCGCGCTCCTCGAGCAGGCGTGCGGTCTGGAAGCCGATCTCGCCGCCGCCGACGATGACGATGTCCTGTGGCCCCCGTTCTTCGGGCGCGATTGCCGAACTGAACTCGCGTATGCTCTCGGGGCTGCCGATGGCGACGATGTCGTCACCGCCCCGGAGTTCGGTGGTGCCGCGCGGGATGATGACCTCGTCGTCGCGGATGATCCCGACGAACGTCAGCGAGTCGAACTTGTCGGCCTCGGCGACGGTCTGGTCTGCGACCGGGCTCTCGGTCGGGATCTCGAACTCCGTCATCTGGACGAGGCCGTCGGAGAAGGTGTCCACGTCCTGTGCCGTCGGCAGGCCCGCGAGGCCGACGATGGCCTCCGCCGTGAGCAGGTCCGTACACACCATGAAGTCCACGCCGAAGGCCCGTTTCCCCCGCTCCCACGCCTTGAGGTACTTGGGGCTCTTGGTGCGAGCGATGGTGAATGGGTCGCCGAGCACCTTCGCGACGCCGCAGGACACGACGTTCGTCTCGTCGTCGTCGGTGCTGGCGATGAACATGTCGGCGTCCCCCACTTCGGCCTCCTGGAGCGTGTCGATGTCGGTGCCGTCCCCCTGTACCGGCAGGACGTCCAGCGAGTAGGTCAGCGTCTCGACGCGCTCGGTGTCGATGTCGACCAGGACGACGTCGTGTGCGGACGCGAGGCTCTCGGCGATGGTCGACCCGACCTCGCCGGCCCCGACGATGACTACGCGCATGCAGGCCCCTCCGGACAGTCCGCGTCGGCGGTCATACCCCGGCTTCCGGCGGCAGACCCAAGTGGATTTCCCTCTGGACGCCGTCTCAGGGGTGAACTGTGGTCGCCGGTCACCGTCGCCAGAACGCCGGTGTCAGGATGACGAACACCGAGAGGATCTCCAGGCGGCCGATCCACATCAGGAAGACCATGTAGAGTTTTGCCGGCGGGGAGAAACTCTCGAAGTTGTTCATCGGGCCCACCTCACCGAAGCCGGGGCCGATGTTCCCGAGCGTCGCGATGGCGACACTCATCGCCTCCAGGGGGGAGAGGACGATCCCCGTGCGGAGGGCGTCGAGATAGAGGAGCACCGTCGAGACGACAAAGAGCGTCAGGAAGATCATGACGAACACGAAGACGTCGCGGACCGTCCCTTCGTCGACGGCTTCCCGCCCGATCTGGATCGGGTGGACCGCGTCCGGGTGGATCGACGTGAACAGCGTCCGGGACATCGACTTCGAGACGAGCACCCATCGAACGATCTTGATAGAGCCGGCCGCGGACCCGGCAGACCCACCCAGGAAGAAGGCGAAGAGCAGGACCGTCTGGGCCGCGGGGTGCCAGTTGTTGAAGTCCATACTCGCGTACCCCGTCGTCGTCACGATCGCGACGACCTGGAACAGTGCCTGGCGAACGGCGTTCTCGAGGTTGCCAGGGATCGTCGCGACGTTCTCGGAGGCGCGTGTGATGCCGAGCCCGGAAAACAGCAGGACGGAGATCAGGACGCCGAACCCGGCCACTGCGAGCAGGTACGCACGGAACTCGGCGTTGTCGAGGAGTTTCCGCGGCTTGCCGTCGAGAGCGTACCAGAACAGCGCGAAGTTCGTCCCCGCGACGAGCATGAACGGCATGACCGCCCACTGGACGGCCGGCGCGAACGCCTCCATGCTCCGGCCTTCCGGCGAGAACCCGCCCGTCGGCAGCGTCGTCAGCGCGTGCGCGACGGCGTTGTACAGGTCCATGTTCGGGGCGATCCCCGTCGCACCGAGCAGGAAGTACACGAGTGCGGCGGCGACGGTGAACGCGGCGTAGATCCCCCACAGCGCGCGGGCAGTCTCCTGGATGCGCGGCGTGAGTTTCTCGATGGAGAGGCCGGGGGCCTCCTGGTTCATCACCTGTGCGCCGCCGACCGAGAGTTCGGGGAGGATGGCGACCATCAGGACGAGAATACCCATCCCACCGAGCCACTGGCTGAGCTGGCGCCACATCAACATGGCGTGGCCGTGTTTCTCGACGGAGATGGTTCCCAGAACGGTCGCGCCGGTCGTCGTGAACCCGCTCATACTCTCGAACAGCGCGTTGACGAACCCGTCGACCGTGAGCGCACCGACGGTCCCGGTCCCGGCGACGAGATAGGGAACCGTGCCGACGAGCGGGACGACCAGCCAGGAGAGACTCACCAGCAGGAACGCCTCGCGATTGCCGAGGTCGCCGTTGCCGTCCAGACGCTCCAGGACAGTCCCGACGCCGGCCATCGCGATTATGGTGGCGATGAAGGGGAACGGGTTTTCGCCGTAGAGGACCGCGAGGACGAGCGGAAAGAGGGGGGTGAGAGAGAGGTACTTCAGGACCGTCCCGACGTAGGCGACGCTCACCCGGTAGTCGACGTACCCGTTGGTGACGCGAGACATCGAACACCAGTCACCTCCGGCGGCGGGCAGATGGGTGTTTCGAAACGGTGGTGGTGCGGCGTCGTTCGACGGTGGCCGACGTGCGCCCCGTGCCGAAAGCGGCCACCCTCCCTCGCACGAAAGCGGTTAAGTTCGGTCGCTCACAGTACCCGAGTATGCAAACCGCGCCGAGTCGTGCGTCCTCCACCGAGAGGGCGACACGAGCGACGACAACCGGTCCCCGGGTGGAGTGGCGATGACCACGCTCTTCGACCGCGTCCTCCTGCCGGTCGCGGACCCGGACGACGCGGACGCCAGTGCCGAGGCGCTCGCGAACCACGAGTTCGGTTCGGTCATGGTCGTCCACGTCGTCGAGAAAGCGGGCGGGGGCGTCGACAAGGCCTCTGTCGAACAGCGCGAGGAACACGCCGAGGAGATGTTCGACGCCGCCAGGGCCCACCTCGACGATCCCGCGGCCGTCGAGACGGACATCGTCTACGGGACCGACGTCGCCGAGTCGATCTTCGACGCCGCCGAGGACTACGACGCGACGGCCATCGTCATCACCCCTCGCGGGGGCAGTCGATGGATCCGACTCCTGACCGGCGACGTCGCCCTCTCGCTCGTGACGGAGAACGACCGCCCGGTCGTCGTCCTCCCCGACACGGACCGCGCGGACGGGGACGACCCCGCGGACGGGACAGACGGCGACCCACCTGCTGAACCGTCGGATTCCAGCGGGACCGACGAGGGGGCATCGGGCAGTGAGTAGCGACGAGGAACTCGCGAAGGACCTCGGGCCGCTCGCGGCACTGACGATCGGCGTCGGGACGATGATCGGTGCGGGCATCTTCGTGTTGCCCGGGACGGCCATCGAGACTGCCGGGACGCTCGCCGTCGCCTCGTTCGCCCTCGGGGGGGTCATCGCCCTGTTGACCGCCATGTCCGCCAGCGAACTCGGCACTGCGATGCCCCGGTCCGGGGGTGCCTACTACTACGTCAACCACGCACTCGGCCCGCTCTTCGGGTCGATCGCCGGCTGGGCCAACTGGCTCGGTCTCGCCTTCGCCAGCGCCTTCTACATGTTCGGGTTCGGCGACTACGTCACCGCCATCTTCGCCGTCGAGCAGACGTTCACGCTCGGACCGATCTCGATGACTCTCGCGAAGGTCATCGCCATCGGTGGCGCACTCTTTTTCACCGCCATCAACTACATCGGCGCGAAAGAGACCGGGCGCCTCCAGAACGTCATCGTCGTCATCCTCGTCGCCATCCTCGCCGTCTTCACGCTCCTCGGGACGCTCCAGGCGGACCCGGCCAACCTCCCGCCGAGCAACGGACTGGGACCGACGATGGTTACCACCGGACTCATCTTCGTCTCCTATCTGGGGTTCGTCCAGATCACGAGCGTCGCCGAGGAGATCAAAGAACCCGGCAAGAACCTCCCGCGCGCCGTGATCGGGAGCGTCCTGCTGGTGACGACGATCTACGCGCTCGTCCTGATCGTCATGAGCGCGGCCGTCCCCGAGGGGTTCGTCGCCGAGGTCTCGGCCCGGGGTGACATCGCCGTCGTGGAAGTCGGCGAGCGTCTTCAGGGCGCGATCATGGGCGGGGCCCTCCTCTTTGGCGGGTTGCTCGCCACGGCCTCCTCTGCCAACGCCTCGATCCTCGCGTCCTCGCGTATCAACTTCGCGATGGGGAGGGACAGCATCCTCAGCCCGAAGATAAACGAGATCCACGACCGTTTCGCCACGCCGTACCGCGCTATCGCGATCACCGGCGTGCTCATCCTCGTCTTCCTCGTTGCCGGCAACCTCGAACTGCTGGCGTCGATCGGCTCTGCGCTGCATCTCATCATCTACGGCCTCCTGAACCTCGCGCTCATCGTGATGCGGACGGCGGACCCCGAGGACTACGAACCCGACTACACGGTGCCCCTCTACCCGATCGTCCCGATACTGGGTGCGATCACGTCGTTCGCGCTGATATACTACATCCGCAACGACGCGACGCTGATCAGTCTGGGTATCGTCGCCGCGGCCGTCGCGTGGTACGCCGTCTACGCGCGGACCCGGACGACCAAACAGGGCATCCTCTCGGAGTACATCATCGACCGCTCCGACGAGATGCCCGAACCCGCCGTCTCCGCCGCGGACGCCGTCGCACCCGACGGCGGCCGCTACCGCGTGATGGTCCCGCTCGCCAACCCCGAACACGAACACGAACTGATGACGCTGGCCAGCGCCATCGCCAGGGCCAACGACGGCATCGTCGTCGCCACGCACATCATTCAGGTGCCCGACCAGACGGCGCTGGCGGGCGCCCGCGAACGCGCCGACAACATCGACGAAACGTCGAAACACCTCATGGACCGCGCGAAAGAAGACGCCGAGACGTTCGGCGTCGACATCGAGACCCACACGGTCCTCTCCCACCGCGGGTTCGAGGAAGTCTTCGACGCCGCACGTACCTACGACGCCGACGTCGCCGTCATGGGCTGGGGCCCCGACGCACACGGCTCACCGGGACGCGCCGAGAGCGCGATGGACGAGGTGACGGGCGACCCGCCCTGTGACTTCCTCTTGCTGCGCGACCGCGGGTTCGACGCCAGCAGACTGCTCGTCCCGACCGCAGGCGGCCCCGACTCGGACCTGTCGGCGGAGGTCGCGCGCCTGCTCGCCGACCAGTTCGACTCCGAGGTGACGCTGCTCTACGTCGCCGACGAGGGCGAGGAGGCCGAAGGGGCGGACTTCCTCGAACGCTGGGCCGACGAGCACGACCTCCCCGACGCCGAACGGCGCGTCGAGACCGGCGACGTCGAGTCCGCCATCGAGAACGCCGCCGCCGAGTCGACGATGCTCGTCCTCGGTGCGACCGAACGCGGACTCCTCCAGCGTCTCGTCGGCGGCTCCGTCGTGATGGACGTCGTCGAGGACGTCGACTGTTCCGTGTTGCTCGCCGAGAAACGCCAGGAACGGTCGCTGTTCGAGCGCCTGTTCGGGTAGCACGGGACCACCCGTCTCCGGTCTTCAGGCCCGCAGTGCCAGCAGCTGGCGGTTGCCGTCCCGGAGATAGACCGTCCCGTCGACCACCACCGGGTGTGAGGCGCCGGAACTCGCGCTCGCGTTCCCCGTGAACGACCAGAACTGGTCGCCGCTGTCCGTGCTTCGCGCCTGGACGCTCGAGACGAACGACGTGTAGATGGCACCGTCGGCGACCGTCGGGGTCGAGAAGCTGTCGCCGAATCCTCCTTCCACGGTCCACTGGACACTCGCGTCACTCCGGCTCACGGCCGCGATCCGGTCGTCGGTGAGGAGATAGAGCGTGTCCCCAACCAGTGCCGGCGATATCTCGTAGCTGAACGCCTCGGACATCTCCGAGGACTGCCAGGTCCGGGAACCGTCGGCGACGTCGAACCCGAACGTCTCCCCGGCGTCGGTCGGGACGTAGACGCGGTCGGGTCCGACGGTCGGTGCGCCGGTCACCTCAGTCTCGACCTCTGCGGTCCACTGGACGCTCCCGTCCCCGGGTGAGAGGGCCTGGAGGTGTTGAGCGCCGACGAAGACCCGACCGTCCCGAACCGCGGGATTCTCCACGAACATCAGCCCGTCCGACACCTCCGGCGTGTGCGACCACCGCTGGCTCCCGTCACTGGTCGCGTACGCCCCCAGGGTCGAGTTGTCGCTGGTATAGACGGTCCCGTCGGCGACGACCGGTGCCGTCGCGGCCGAACCGTGGTCGACCGACCACTCCGTCTCGCCGGTCGCCGCCTCCAGCGAGAAGAGCGAGCGACCCGCGATGAGATAGACCGAGCCCTCTGCGAGCGCGAGGTCACCGTGTCTCCCGGTTCCCTCGCCCAGATCCCGTTGCCAGTAGACGTCACCCGAGTTCGCGTCGAGCGCGACGACGCGGGCCTGCGGGGACTCCTCGCCGACGATCCGGGATGCGAACACCGTCGACTCCGTGGCTGCGAACGACCAGACGCGTGGCGATTCCCCGGGATCTGCGGGCCACCCCCAGGCGATACTGGGTTGTCCGCCCGGGCCGGCCGTGTCGCCGGTCGCCGTGTTCGCCGCGTCGTACTGCCACTGTGGGTACGCGTTCTCGATCGCACCGGGACCACCAGCGACCGACCCCACGTCAGCTGGCGTGCCCGACCCCGGCGTCGCCGTCGCGGCCTCGGTCTGGCTCGGAGACGCCGTCTCCGTCGGTGTCTGCCCGTCGGCCGCTCCGTCGTTCTCGGTCGGCGTCGCCGTGGCCGTGGGCGTCCCCGCGTCGTTCTCGTTCCCGCCGCCATCGCTTCCCCCAGTGCCCCCGTCACCTCCACCACCGCTGGCCCCGTCGCTCACGGACTCGCCGTCACCGCCGGACAGTCCGAGGTCCGAACATCCGGCGAGCCCCGTCACTGCACTCGCACCGAGGAGGCCGAGGAACCGCCGCCGTGACGATCCCTCACGCATCGAGCTCACCGCGGGTTGTCGACGTGTGTTCACTGCTGCCCCCGCGACCAGGGCGCGACGACCGCCGGTCACTACCGTACGAGGGCGACCGGGGTTCGGCCCGTGATACTGTGGTTGTGCCAACCATGTCGCAAACAGGGCACCTCCCGTCCCCTGATTCCCCCGTCTAGAGACTTAGCGTCGGGCCCAGAGAGGCTCCCGATACCGGTTGCTATGGGGGTCGAAGAGTAGCGGAGAAACCGAACGTCGGTGAACGCTGCTGCGGGTCGCTACTGGAAACCGATGCGCCCGCCCGAGCGCCGTTCCTGCGGGTCCGGCCCGCCGGTGCGGAACTCGTCTTTCATCCGCTCGTAGTAGTCGCGGATGTCGTCCGTGATCGTGGGGCGAACGTTGTCGATGGCCTGGCGGAAGTGGCGCATCTCGACGACGTCGGCGTCGTTGTCCTCGCGCAGCGCCTCGATGGCCGCCTCGCGAGCGATCGACTCGAGGTCCGACCCCACGTAGCCGTCGGTGACCTCGGCGATCTCTCGCAGGCTCACGTCCGCGCCCAGCGGCGCGTCCTGCGTGTGGATCTTGAGGATCTGCTCGCGACCCTCGATATCGGGTTCACCGACCATCACGAGTCGGTCGAACCGGCCCGAGCGAATGAGTGCAGGGTCGATCATATCGGGGCGGTTGGTCGCGCCGATGATCATGACGTCCTGCATCTCCTCGAGTCCGTCGAGTTCAGTGAGGAGTTGGTTGACGACGCGCTCGGAGACGTTCGAACCCGTCTCGCCGCCCCGCCCGGGCGCCAGCGAGTCGAGTTCGTCGAAGAAGACTACTGTGGGCGCGACCTGCTTTGCCTTCCGGAAGGTCTGCCTGATGGCCTTCTCGGACTCGCCGACCCACTTCGAGAGCAACTGTGGCCCGCGCACCGAGATGAAGTTCGCCTCCGTCTCGTTCGCCACTGCTTTGGCCATGAGCGTCTTGCCGGTCCCCGGCGGGCCGTACAGCAAGACTCCGGAAGGCGGGTTGATGCCCATTCGGGTGAACTTCTCGGGCTGGTTGAGCGGCCACTCGACGGACTCCTGGACGTTCTCCTTGGCGTCGTCGAGGCCACCCACGTCGTCCCAGGAGATCTTCGGCAACTCGACCAGCACCTCCCGCATGGCGCTCGGACTCACCTCGTTGAGGGCCCCGCGGAAGTCCTCGCGTTTGATTATCATCCGGTCGATGAGACTCGGCGGGATGTCCTCCTCGTCCAGGTCGATCTCCGGGAGGTACCTGCGAAGGGCCTTCATCGCCGCTTCCTTGGTCAGCGACTCGATGTCCGCGCCGACGAAGCCGTGAGTCTCGCTCGCCAGGCGTCCGAGGTCGACGTCGTCAGAGAGGGGCATCCCGCGGGTGTGGATCTGGAGGATCTCCTCGCGACCCACCTCGTCGGGGACGCCGATCTCGATCTCCCTGTCGAACCGACCGGGCCGACGCAGCGCGGGGTCGACGCTGTCGACCCGGTTCGTGGCGGCGATGACGACGACCTGACCCCGGGATTCCAGGCCATCCATCATCGTCAGCAGTTGCGCGACGACGCGGCGCTCGACCTCGCCGGTGACGTCCTCGCGCTTGGGCGCGATGGAGTCGAGTTCGTCGATGAAGATGATGGCGGGGGACTCCTCGCTGGCGTCCTCGAATATCTCGCGTAACTGCTGTTCGGACTCGCCGTAGTACTTGGATATGATCTCCGGGCCCGCGATAGAGAAGAAACTCGCAGACGTCTCGTTGGCGACGGCCTTCGCGAGCAGCGTCTTGCCGGTGCCCGGCGGCCCGTGCAGTAACACCCCCTGTGGCGGTTCGATCCCGAGTTTCTTGAAGATCTGGGGATGCTTCATCGGGAGCTCGACCATCTCCCGCACGCGTTGAATCTCGTTTTGCAGGCCGCCGATGTCCTCGTAGGTGATCCCGCCCCCGGTCTTCTCGAAGCCCGAGATCGGTTCCTCGCGCAACTCGACCTCGGTGTCCTCGGTGATCAACACCACGCCTTCGGGTTCGGTCTCGACGGCGATCAGGGGGATCGCCTGCCCGGGCGAGCGCATGAACGGGTGGTTCGTCGAGGACATCACGGGGACGATGTCGCGCCCGACGACCGGCCGTTTGAGGATCTGTCGTTTGACCATGCCGGCGGCGTCGGAGCCGAACTGGACGCTGGCCTCCTCGGGCGGGGCGAGCACCAGTTTGTCGGCCTTCTCGGCGTCGGCCTTCCTGATCTCGACGCGTTCGCCGATCCCCACGTCGGCGTTCTGGCGAGTGAAGCCGTCGATGCGCACAGTGTCGGTGTTCCAGTCCTGGCGGTCCGCGCGCCAGACCTTCGCGGCGGTCGTGTCCGCGCCTTCGATCTCGATGATGTCGCCGGGCGAGAGTTTCAGATGGAGTAGCGTGTCCGGATCCAGTCGGGCGATACCCCGACCCGAGTCGTTCGGGTACGCCTTCGCCACCTCTAGTTGGACTTCGTTCATAGTCGAGACGGTTGGCTCACACTCGGGTAGCCCCGCGGATATGCTTTTCCCTCCCGGCGGTTTCACGTCGGGTTTCCCGGCCGTGTCAGACTCTGAAATAGCCCCATCAGGTACTTACGTCCGCGGACCCGAGTTCGGGTATGGACCCCGCACTGCTCGCAGGCGGTGTTTTCGCCGCGGCCATCATCGTCCTCGCCGACAGGGCCGACGCCATCGTCGACAGGTTCAGCTCCTCCGACGACCCGCTGACGGACTTCGACGCCGATCTCGACGAGGACGGCGACGAGTCCGCGGACCCGTTCAACGACGTCTGAGCCGTCATCGCAGTTGCTTTCCGCCTTCACCGATTCGGCCAGTCACGACTACGCGCCCAGTCGGTCGCTCGCATTCGCCAGGTCGGTCGTCGAGAGGTCGCCTCGCCGGAGTATTCCGGGCCGTCCGTCAGGTCGAGGATCGTACTCGCTCGTGTAGTTCCCTGTGCGCTGCCGTCGAGGTGGTAGTCGAGACTGCCGCCGACGTGTTCGCGGGCGAATTCGACGCCGACGAGCGTATCGTCGTCGACGGTCCCGGACTCGTTGGCGGAGGTCATCGCGACCGGGCCGTCGACGCGAGCGGCGAGGTCGCGCCACGTCGGGTTCGAGAGACACCCGATCGAGACGGTGCCGTCGCGGGTGAGTCGGTCGTCGGCGTGGAGCGCCGGCCCGGCCGCGAGGAGCACGAGATTGAGCGGGCCGTACCAGAACGATTCGACCAGCGAGTGGACGTGTTCCGGGTCGTCGTGGGTGGCGTACTCGCGCCACGCGTCCGGGTCGCGGGCGAACAGCGTCAGCGGCTCGTGTTCTGGCCGACCCTTCGCTGCGTATGCGCGGTCCACCGCGTCGGACTGCCATGGGTCGAGCGTCAGCGCGAGGTTGGTGTCACTCGGCGCGACCACGACACCACCGTCGTCGATACACTCGGCCGCCGTTTCCAGGTTCTCCCCAGTGGGTTCCAGCACCGGCGCAGTCACCGCCCGCGAGTGGGAGCACCCGTCGTGTAAGCGTGGTGGTCGGTCGCGAACTGGTACTACACCCGGCGACGCCCCGTGTGGACCGGACGGTTTTTGCCCCCGACCGCCGCGAATAGAGGTATGCGAACGCTGGCGTTCGACGGCCGCGTGGGAGCGAGCGGCGACATGCTACTGGGTTCGCTCGTCGCCGCCGGCGCGGACCCCGACGTGCTGGCGGCCGTCGAGGCCGAACTCCCCGTCACATACGCCGTCGAGACGGTCACGAAACGCGGCATCGCCGCCACCTCCGTCGACGTCCTCGTCGACGACGGGAGCGACGATGACGGACACGACCACGCCGACCACGGCGAACACGGTCACAGTCACGACCACGACGAAGAGGGACACGACCACGACGAAGGCCACAGCCACGACCACGGCGACGGCCACAGCCACGACCACGGCGACGGCCACAGCCACGACCACGGCGACGGCGGTCACGACCATCACCACCACGATCACGAGGCCGGGCACGACCACGCAGATCAGACACACGCCGAGGGCCACGGGCCACAGCGAACCTACGCGGAGGTCGTCGAACTCGTCGAATCGATGGATCTCCCCGCAAACGTCCGTGAAGACGCGCTCGCGGTCTTCGAGATCCTCGGGGAAGCCGAGGCGAGCGTACACGGCACCAGCCTCGAGGACACCCACTTCCACGAGGTCGGCGCCGACGACGCCATCGCCGACGTCGTCGGCGTGGCGCTCCTGCTCGACGACCTCGACCCAGAACGGGTCGTGACGACGCCCCTCTCGACGGGCGGCGGCGAAGTGTCGATGAGTCACGGCACCTACCCCGTTCCCGCTCCCGCGGTCGTCGAGATCGCCGAACGCGCCGACTGGTCGCTGCGCGGAGGGCCGGTCGACAGGGAACTGCTCACACCCACGGGTGCCGCCATCCTCGCACACTTGGCCGAGGGCGTCGACCGCCTCCCAGACCTGCACGTCGAATCCTCGGGCTACGGCGCCGGCGGCTGGGACCTGGACCCCTATCCCAACGTCCTCCGGGCTGTCGTCGGCGATTCTCGTGGGGGGCTCTCCCGGGACTCGATCTCGGTCCTGGAGACGAACCTCGACGACGCCTCACCCGAGGTCCTGGGCGGCCTCCAGGCGACACTCCTCGACGCGGGAGCACGCGACGTCACGATCGTCCCGACGACGATGAAGAAGTCGCGACCGGGCCATCTCGTGAAGGTCGTGGTCAAACCCGAGGATGCCGAGCGTGTCGCACACAAACTCGCCGAGGAGACCGGTACGCTGGGGGTGCGCGAACACGGCGCCGGCCACCGCTGGATCGCCGGCCGGGAGGTGGTGACGGCGACGGTCCTGGAAGACGGGGAGCGCCACGAGGTCCCGGTCAAACTCGGGACCGACGACGCGGGGAAGATATTCGACGTGAGCGCCGAGTACGACGACGCGGCGGCGGTCGCGGCCGAACTCGACCTGCCGATACGCGACGTGGCCCGGCGGGCCGAGGCGGCCGTCCGCGACGGGTTCGCCGAGCGACTCTGTCACATCGTCGAGCGCGACCGCTGGCGGGAGTTCGCCGAAGGCGACGAGTACACCCACCCCTCGCTCGACGAGCAGGGGTTCGTCCACCTCTCCGCACCCGAACAGGTCGTCGGCGTCGCCAAGTACAACTACCTCGACGCCGACGACCCCGTCCTCCTCGTTCTGGACCGTGAGCGACTCGACGGCGTGCGATACGAGGAACAGCCCGATGGGGGGTATGCCCACGTCTACGGGCCGATTCCCACGGACGCAGTGGTCGAGGTCCTCGACCTGCCGATGACCGACGGGCGCTACGAACTCCCCGGGGAACTCCGGGAGGGGTAAGCGTGGCGGGCGTTCTGGCGGTGGGTGCGAGCGGTTTTCTCGGGGCGGCAGTCGCGAGCGAACTCCGCGAGGCGGGCCACCGAGTCGTCGGGACGTACTGTTCGACGCCCACAGACCGCACCGGCGCCCGGTTCGATTTCTGGACTGACGATGTGGCCGAACTCGTCGACGAGTACAACGTCGACACCGTCGTGTTCGCGGCGGCGGTCGAGTACGGCGGCGAAGCCGACACGGGCGAGACGGGAGCGGGGCCGGACTTCGAGCGAGCGGCCGAGCGGTTCGTCGAGGGCTGTCGTGACTGCCGCCTCGTCTACGTCTCCAGCGCGGCCGTCTTCGACGGACGGACGGGACGCTACGCCGAGGACGCCGAGCGGTCACCGATCGACGCGTACGGGCGCCGACTGGTGACGATGGAGGACCTGGTCCGCGAGCGAGTCGACGACTTCGCGACCCTGCGAACGAGCTACCTGTTCGGAGCCGACGGGGACCGGCTGGACCGCCGACTGGCCTACACGCGCGAACGGGTGATAGCGGGCGAATCCGTCTGTTACTTCGGCGACATGTACAAGAGCCCGGTCTGCGTGCGAGAGGCCGCACGGGCGGTGCGGAGGCTGGTCGAGAGAGACAGTGGTGGAATCGTCCACGCGCCTGCACCACGGGTCAGCGTCTACGAGTTCCACTGCGAGGCGATGGGCGCACTGGGATACGACGCCTCGCTCGTCACCTGCGAACCGATGCCCGACGACCCGACGCTCGCCCCGGACCGATCGCTCACCTCGAACCGGTTCGAGTCGCTGGTCGGCTTTACTCCCTCGACCGTCACCGAAGCACTCGCCGAAGACTGATCGAACGCCCGGTCGAGCGTGTCACCCATCGCGGTGGACGTCGAGCGCCTCCTCGACGGTCAACTCGCCGGCAGCGACCCGCCGGGCGAGCGTCTCGTCGACGGCGCGGTTCGTCTCGCTCTGCTCGCGCGAGCGGTCCTTGATTCGCTGGAGTTCGCCGGGCGTCGGGTCGACGGGTCGCGAGTCGACACGCTCGCCCTCGAGGCGGGCGATGTTGACCGCCGCGAGGACGTCGCCCATCCCGCGAGCCCCAGTCCCCAGATACGGAGTAGTGCCGGTCTCGTCGACGAGTTCGACCGGCACGTCCTCCAGGTCGTCGATGATCTTCGACCCCTGGATGCGCGCGCCGTCGCCGATGCGGACGAGGGGGTCGACGGCGTCTTCGACCTCCTCGCGGACCACCTCGGCGGCGTCGGCGAGCGGAACGGTGAACGCGGCGACGACCATCTCTCCCGAGAGGACGGCGATGCCCGGACGTTCGCCGGGGTCGACCCCCACGATAGTCCGGCCGCTGCCGCCGCGGAGGATGGCGACCACCCCGTCGACGGCCCGGCGCGGGTTCTCGGGGTCGGCGCGCACGAGCGGCGTGTCCTCGGGGACGGACGGGTCCTCTCCCTCGGCGACGACGACGACGGTCGTCCCCTCGGGGAACTCGTCGTCGGGTTCGATCGTGGTGAACGTCACGCCGCGGTCGCGCAGCTCGTTGACCACGCCGTGGTACACCTCGAAGTCGTCCGTGGCGACGACGATCACACCCGGAGTTGGCGAGAGGAGAAGGTAAGTCTTCGAGTCGACGCGAGGGAGTCGGTCCGGGACCGGGATCAACTGGTCCAGCGACCGACCTCGTCACGCAGGAAGAAGTACCACAGGAACGCGAAGATGACGATCAACGGGAGCGAGGCGGCGATCGCAGCGGGCGCCGCGGGCAAGCTCGAATTGTAGAGCACCGGGAACGTCTGTTTCGAGGGCGTGTCGACGAGCGTGACCGCGAAGGTGAACTCGTTGTACGCGAGCATTCACGCGAGGACGAACGCCGCCGCCAGCCCCGGTTTCGCGCTGGGCAGGAACACACGGGCGAAGGCACCCGGTCGCGTCGCGCCGTCGACCAGCGCGGCGTCTTCCAGCCAGTCCGGGAACCGCGCGAAGTACGGGATCTGGAGCCAGACGGTAAAGGGGAGTGTCATAGCGACGTACGCGAGGACCAGGTCGGCGTGTGTATCGAACAGCGGCGTGTCGAGAAAGAGCAGAGACAGCGGGAACGCGACGATGACCTGGGAGACCGCCGGGAAGACGAGCAACGCCCCCACGACGAGCTTGCGGCCTCCGAACTCGAAGCGACTGACACCGTAGGCACCACAGGCGGCGAAGACCGCGCTGACCACTCCCGTCGCCGTCGCGACGACGATACTGTCCTCGAGTAGCCTCGTCATCGCCAGGACGTAGGACACGAACCTCACCCCGTCGAGGTCACCGAGCCACCAGAGCAATCCCCTGTCGACGAGTTCGGGGAAGGTGGTCTCGTGGAGCGACACCATCACCGGCCAGACCAGCGGTACCAGGACTATCGCCACCAGTGACCACACCAGTCAGTGAAATCCGAACCGACGGAGGAGGGCGACGACCCGCCGGCGACGGCGGTCGTCCAGATCGATGGCTGTCACGTCAGGTGGCACCGACCCACAGGGTAACTGTCCGCCGACACCTGCAACGATTGCCCGTAAATCAATAATGTCTGACAGTACAGTCGGCGGCCGGTCACTTGAGCCAGCGCTGGACCTCGCCGGAGAGGAAGAACTGCCAGAGGAGCGCGAAGACGACGATCATGGGGAGCGAGGCGACGACCGAGAGGACGCCGGGCCCCCCGACGCCGTAGGAGATGCCGACGGGGAGCGTCCGCTTGGCGGGCGTGTCGATGAGCATGACGGCGAAGATGAACTCGTTGTACGCGAGCATCCACGCGAGGACGAACGCCGCCGCCAGCCCCGGTTTCGCGTTGGGCAGGAACACGCGGAGGAACGCACCGAGACGGGTCGCACCGTCGACCAGCGCGGCGTCCTCGAGCCAGTCCGGGATCTCCGAGAAGTACGGGATCAACAGCCACGTCGTGTAGGGAAGCGTCATGCCGATGTACGCGAGTACGAGCCCGACACGGGTGTCGAACAGCGGCGTGTCGAGAAAGAGCAGGTACAGCGGGATCGCGACGATAGTCTGGGGGACCGCCGGGAACACCAGGAGGGCACGCGACGAGAGGAACCGACCGGGGAACTCGAAGCGGTCGATGGCGTAGGCGGCCGTGGCGGCGAAGGCTGCGCTCAGCACGCCCGTCGCCGTGGCGACGGCGACACTGTTCCAGAGATAGGGGAGCGTGAACGCGTAGACGATTCCGCCGAGGAACGGGGCAACCTCGACGCCCTGGGACCACCACAGGATCCCGCGGTCGAGGAACGTCTCGACGCGGACGTCGTTCAGCGACATCATCACCGGCCAGACCAGCGGTGCGAGGACGGCCCCGACGAGCGTCCAGACCACCGCGTGGAAGGCGACCGGTTTGAGATACTTCCCGAGTCGCCCGAGCGTGCCCGATCGGCGCCCCGATGCGGTGGCTCTGCTCACGGGCAGGGACACGGCTTTCAGCGACAAGAGGCCACCGCTCACCGGCACGGCTTGCTGGGTTTCGCCAGAGCCGACCGTCGCGGGCCGGCAGCGAGTGCCAGCGTTTTTGCCGGGTGGCGACGAACCCCTCGACGTGAGTGACCGCATCCCCACCGGCTGTTCGGCCGTCGACGACCTGCTGGGCGGGGGCTTCGAGCGCGGCGCCGCCACGCAGGTCTACGGCCCGCCGGCCGCCGGCAAGACGAACATCGTCCTCTCGGCGGCTGTCGGCGTCGCCGCACGGGGGGAGTCGGCGCTGTTCATCGACACCGAGGGGCTGTCGGTCGAACGCATGGAACAGCTCGCGGCCGCCCGCGTGGACCACCCCGACACCGACGCCGAATCGGTCGACGAACTCGCGTCGCGCCTCGTCATCTCCTCGGCCCACACGTTCGCCGAACAGGAGGAAGCCGTCCGCGACGCCGAGGGACTGGCCGACGCCGTCGAACTGATCGTTCTGGATAGCGCCACCGGCTTCTACCGGCTCGAACGGACTGAGGGCGACGAGGGCGAGACGCTCAGGGCCGTCGGCAGACAGCTCGCACACCTCATCTCGCTGGCCCGCCAGCACGACGTCGCCGTCGCCTTCACCAACCAGGTGTTCTCCGACCCCGAGGGCGACCGCTCGCGTGCGCTCGGCGGTCACACCCTCGACCACTGGTCCGGTGCTATCCTCCGCGTCGAGCGCTTCCGCGGCGGCAACCGCCGTGCGACCCTGGAGAAACACCGCGCCCGCCCCGCTGGCGACTCGACCCGCTTTCGCATCACCGGCGAGGGCCTCGCAGCCGCCGACGAGCGCTGACCTGCGCCGGCGACCCTCCCGCCTGTGCCTCCGAGTATCAAACGAAAAAATACGGGCGGAGTAGTTAACTGGGGCGAACTGGCTGGTACGTGGTATGTCGACTGCAGGGACAGAGACTGTGCTGGTAACGGGTGCCAACGGCGGGGTCGGGTCGGCGGCGGTCCGCGGGTTCGTCGAGGCGGGCTATCGCGTCGTCGGTATCGATCTCGATGACGCGGCGGATTCGGCCGCCGCCGAACACAGCACTGGTGACCTGCTCGACCCGGACTTCGTCGACCGGACAGTCGCGGAGGTGGACCCGGACGCGATCGTCCACCTCGGGACGCTCCCGAACCCGGTCGGGCGGCCGGGTCACGTCACCTACCGGAGTAACGCGATGACGACCTACCACGTCCTGGAGGCCGCGGCGAACCACGAGGTCGACGACGTCGTCGTCACCTCCAGCATCAACGCGATGGGGGCCTCCTTCCAGGCGGACCCGATGGAGGTCGAGTACCTCCCGGTCGACGAAGACCACCCGCTGACGCCGCGTGACTCCTACGCGCTGGGCAAGCGGACGATCGAAATCCAGGCCGACGGGTTCGGCCGTCGGGGCGGACCACCGGAGAGCATCGTCTCCGTTCGCTACCCCTGGGTCGGGAGTCTGCCACTGTTGCGCGAGAAGCTCGTCGAGACCGACCGAACCCTGGAGGGGATCGCCAGACACGGCGGCTACGCGACTCGCAACGACCTCTTCGCGTACATCGCCCGTCCCGACGCCGTTCGGCTGTTGATACGGGCAGTCGAGGCGGACGTCGAGGGCCACGAGACCGTCTTCGCCGCCGCCGCCGACTCCACGATGGCGACCCCCTCGGAGACACTCGCCGTGGAGTGTTACCCCGACGCGGACCACGGGGACGTCTCCGGGACCGACGCGCTGGTCGACTGTTCGAAAGCACGGCGGCTCCTGGGCTGGGAGCCGAGGATCAGCTGGCGTGACCTCGCGAGCGACGCCAACGTGGCCGCCGAGTGGCAGGCCGCCCGGCAACGTCGAGAGCGCGAGAGGCTCGTCGGGACGACGCCTGGTCGCAGTACGCCGTTCTGAGTCACCGCCGAAACGGAGACGGCGGTCAGTAGATGAGTTCGTCGTCGTTCTCGACCATGTAGAGGGTGCGCGCGGCGACGTTGACCGCGTGGTCGCCGACGCGTTCGAGGTCACGGATCGTCAGGAGGAGTCGCGAGACGTCTGCCATGAGCCGCTCGATCTCGGCCTCGTCGGTGTTCTCGTCGACCTCGCGTTCGATGAGGTCGCGCACGACCGTCTCCGAGGCTCTCTCACAGCGTTCGTCGATGTCGTCGTCGCGCTCGGCGATCGCCAGGCAGGCGTCGGGGTCTTCCTGCTCGTAAGCGCGCAAGGACTCCTCGACCATCCCGGTCACCTGCTCGCCGATGGACTGGATGTCGACGTCGGGGAACATGTCCTGTCGTGCCTCCAGCGTGTAGTCGCCGAGATTCGTCGCGAGGTCGGCGATCCGCTCCAGGTCGGTGATGATCTTGAACGACGCGGCGATGAATCGCAGGTCGCTCGCGACGGGTTGCTGGAGCGCCAGCAGGTCGATACAGTCTCCCTCCAGGTCGAGGTACAGCTGGTTGATCTCGTCGTCGCCCTCGATGACCTCCCAGGCGAGTTCCTCGTCCTTGTGGGCCAGCGCCTCCAGCCCCATCCGCAACCGTTCGAGGACCACCTCGCTCATGTAGAGGACGTCCTCGCGGAGTCCGTCGAGTTGCTCCTGATATCCTTCACGCGGCATGTCCGCCCGTCCGGGGGTGACGCGTATGTAGCTTTCCCTCACCCACAGTGTTGCACGGCTGTGGCGGGGTGAACGACTGTCGTAGTCTCCCCGCGGGCCGTCACTTCTCGAGCGCGTCGACCAGCGCGGCCAGCGACTCGAACTCGTAGGTCGGCTCGACCGAGAGTTCGGCCCCGGCGCGGTGGGGGCGTCGGAGATAGACGGAGTCGATGCCCGCCCGCTGTGCGACGACGACGTCCGATTCGCTATCGCCGACGTACAGCGCGTCTCGCGTCCCGAGGTCCTCGAGCGCGGCGTCGAGGTAGTACGTGTCGGGTTTACACCGGCGTGCGCCGGCCACCGTCGGCGTCCGACCGTGGACAGTTTCGACCGCGTCGTGGAGGCCGTACTCCGCGACGATCCGTTCGACCGTGGCCTGCTGATTGTTCGAGACCACGCCGAGGGCAGCGTCCAGGTCGGTGATCCGGTGGAGGTCGTCGTAGGGCGGTTTCCCCTCGCCCCGGATCAGTTCGCGCTGGTACTCGATGGCGCGACGCTCCCGCGCGGGCCAGTACTCCTCGAGTGAGACACCGTACGTCGATTCGATGGCTGCGAGTCCGTCGAGGTCCTCGTGGTCGGCGGCCAGTTCGACGTGCCGCTGGTCGGGTTCGTCGACCCCCACGTCTGCGAAGGCTGCCCGGATGGCGTCTCGCAGGACATCCATCGACGTCAACTCGACGAGGACGCCGTCGTTGTCGAACACTACCGCGTCGTACTCTGTCACTGTCGGAGCAAAGGGGAGAGTGGGCCTAACGGTGTCGGTCACGGGTCGCCCGGGGAGAAGTGGGCGGCTACCCGAACTTGCCGGTGATGTAGTCCTCGACGCGCTGACTCTCGGGGTTCTCGAAGATCTTGTCCGTGTCGTCGTACTCGACGAGTTCCCCGCCGGTGAGGAAGACGGCTGTCTGGTCCGAGATCCGCGCCGCCTGTTGCATGTTGTGCGTGACGACCACAACGGTGTAGTCCTCGGCCAGGTCCTCGATGAGGTCCTCGATCTTCGAGGTGGCGATCGGATCGAGTGCGGAGGCCGGTTCGTCCATCAGGATCACTTCGGGGTCGACGGCGAGACAGCGAGCGATGCACAGGCGCTGCTGTTGCCCGCCGGAGAGACCCAGCGCGTTGTCGTCTAGGCGGTCTTTCACTTCGTCGTACAGCGCGGCCTGCCGGAGCGAGCGCTCGACCAGGTCGTCCTCGGCCCCGGAGTCGTCGCGTCCGAGCAGCCGGGGGACCAGCCCGGTCCTGATCTCACCGTGCTTGCGGGGACCGTAGGAGACGTTGTCCCGGATGGACTTCGGGAAGGGATTGGGTGCCTGGAACACCATGCCCACGCGCTTGCGCAGTTCGACGAGGTCGACGCCGTCCTGGTAGATCTCCTGGCCGTCGAGTTCGACCGAGCCCTCGACGCGGGCACTCTTGATCCGGTCGTTCATGCGGTTGAGCGACCGGAGGAACGTGGACTTCCCACAGCCCGAGGGACCGATGAGCGCGGTGACGCTGTTGCGCGGGATGTCCATCGAGACGCTCTGGATCGCGTGGTCGTCGCCGTAGAACACGTCCAGGTCTTCGACCGAGAGTTTGGGTTCGCCCTCGAAGGCGTACTGGGTCCACTCCTCCCGGAGCTGTTCGTCGGTCTCGCCGGCGGTCGTCCCGGCGCTGGCGTCCTCGTAGGCGCTCGGGTCGCTCGTCGCGGGTGTGGTCGTCTGTTCGTCGCCGTGCTGTGCGTCGTCCCGGGTCTGTGTCGATTCGCTCATGCGTTGAGTTTCCTCCTGAAGTAGAGCCGCGAGGCGATACCGACCGCGTACAGGCAGAGTACCACGAGCAGCAGGACCAGCGCCGTCCCCCACGCGAAGTCGAGGTTCTCCCCGAGGCCGGCGCCGATAACCGCGAATAGCTGGTAGGGCAGTGCACTGGAGGTCTGGACGAGGTCCACCGTCGGGACGGCGACGAAGGGGAACGACCCCGTGAAACGGAAGCCGCCCTGAATCACGTTCGTCACCTCCGAGGGGAACGGGGAACTCGTCGTGACCAGCAGGATGGGCGCCGTCTCGCCGGCGATGCGACCGACCCCGAGGATGACCCCCGTGACGACGCCGGGCATCGCCGCCGGCAGGACGACGCTCTTGATGGTTTCCCACCGCGACACCCCGAGTGCGGCGCTGGCGTCGCGGTACTCGTCGGGGACGCTCTTGAGCGACTCGCGACTCGTGATCACCACCAGCGGCAGGAGCATGAACCCGAGGACGAGCTGGCCCGAGAGTAACGAGGGAGTATTGCCGAGGCGCGGGACGAGGAAGGCCAGCCCGAACAGCCCGTAGACGATGCTCGGGGTGCTCCAGAGTCCGTTCGTGGAGATCTCCACGAGGAACGTGAACCGGCCCTGTTCGGCGTACTCCGTCAGAAAGACCGCGGCACCCACACCGAGGGGGACGGCGAAGGCCACTGCACCGACGACCAGCCACACCGTCCCGACGATGGCCGGGAGGATGCCGTCGATGGGCGTGTTGAGGCCGTAGCCCTCCATGACGAACGGCCAGTAGAACCAGACGATGGGGCCCTCCACGATGACCCACGAGTCGAGAAGGGGCGGGTTGAACCAGGTGACCGGCCCCCAGAAGAGGCCGTATCTGATGCCCTCGGTCATCGGGGCGAATCCGCGGACGACGATGAAGCCGACGACCGCGGCGAGCAGCGCGAGCATCCCGGCGGCGTTCGTGCCGACGAGCACGTACGCGCCGGTCTGACGCCCCTGGGCACCGAACCCGCCGTAGACGCGGGCCGCGGTCCACGCGCCGACGAGCCCGGCGAACAGGGCGATGACCGGGACGCCGACGAGACCCGTGAGGACGATCGAGAAGCTCTCTGGGTCCCAGCTCCAGCCCGGACCGACGAGCCCCGAGAGGACGACGACACCACTCAGGAGCACGAACGAGCCCGCCGAGACAGTCACGCCGAGGTCCTCGCGAGCGAGGAGCGCGACGCCGGTGCCGGCGAGCCCGGTCAGGAGGGCGACGACCGGCCAGGCCGTCGAGAGACCGAGCGTCTGTGCCCCCACGAGTCCGCCGACGACGAACCAGATCAGGCCGAGGAAACCGGCCGAGACGAGCCCGCCGGTGTGGCTCGGTTCCGAGTCGAGCGCGCCCGTGTAGGAACCGACGCCGAGCGCGACGGTGCCGGCGCCGACGAGCGTCAGCGACCCGCCGAGCAGCGTCGCCACCGGGAGGCCGGCGACCGACGTGTCGACGGGGAGATACTGAAAGAGGCCGAGGAGACCGACCGCGAACGCGAGGAAGGAGAGCACGACGAGTCCGCCGCTGGCGTACTCGCGGGTCGTCGACGTCTCGCCGACGAGCGTCTCCGCCGAGTCGACGCTCGTGCCGAGGCTCATGCGTCACCTCCGAGCGTGCGACGCATCCGCCGCTCGATGAGTTGCGAGCCGACGCTGAGCGCCATCACGGTGACGAACAGGAACACGCCCGCGGCGAACAGCGCGGAGAAGTGCAGGCCGCTGGCGTTGCCGTACTGACTCGCGATGAGGCTCGTCAGCGTGATGGTGTTGCCGAAGACGTCGACGAGCGGGTCGGGCAGTTTCGTGACGTTGCCGAGGATGACCGTCGCGGCCATCGTCTCGCCGACCGCTCGCCCGACGCCCAGCAGGACCGCGGCCGAGATGCCCGAGAACGCGGCCGGGAGCGTGACGCTCGTGGTGGTCTGCCAGTCGGTCGCACCCAGGGCCTGTGCGCCGTCGCGCATCGGGTCGGGCACGCTCGCGATGGCGTCCTCGGCGACCGAGACCACTGTGGGAAGCGCCATGATGCCGACGACGAAGCCCGTCACGAAGAGGCTCCCGAACGTCGGGAGGCTCAGTTCCTGTTGCATGAACTGGTTGATGATGGTGAAACCGATGAACCCGTAGACGATCGAGGGGATCCCCGCCAGCATCTCGACCGCGGGTTTGACTATCTCGCGGGCCCAGTCGGGCGCGATCTCGCTGATGAAGACGGCGCCGGCGACGCCGAGGGGTGCGGCGACGAGCGTGGCGATGAGCGTCGTCACGACCGTGCCCCACACCATCGGGACCAGCGAGTAGACGTTCGCGCTCGTGTCCCAGAACGGGTCCGACCCGTAGAGGAGGTACAGTCCCATCTCGCGGACGACGGGGACGGCGTTGACGAGGAGGTAGACGGTGATGAACGCGAGGATGACGACCGTGGAGGTGGTCGTCACGAAGAGGAGAAAACCGACGGTGTGTTCCTCGTCGACGAGGACGCTGACGGCGACGAAGGCGGCGAAGGCCAGCGCGAGGGAGCCGGTAAGACCCGGAGCGAGGACGAACGAGAGGACCGTCAGGGCCAGGAGGACGGAGCCGACGCCGCCCACGACGCGACTCCGGGTGTCCAGGCCCTCGAAGCGCGTCGCCACGCTCATCGTGTCACCTGCACGTCCCTGCTCATGTCTCGGTCTCCGGGAGGTTCTCGAACTCCTGCTGTCGGCGCTCCTCGGTCAGCACCGAGTACCCCTCGGGCGCGACGAAGTTCTGCTGGCCGAACCCCGAGACGATCATCCGCAGGAACGCGGCCTCCTTCTTCGAAGTTCCCTCCCAGGTGTAACAGTGCAGGTCCCGGGAGAGCGGATAGGAGGGGTCGGAGAGGTTCTCGCCCGGCGTGTAGGTCGTGCCGGCGAACTCGAGTTCGACCGCCGGCACCGAGTCGTCGACGAACGCCAGCGCCATGTAGGCGATGGCGTTGTTGGAGTTCGAGACGGTGGTCTTGACCTGCTGGTTCTGGCCCTTCCGTGCGTCGACGCCGGCCATCGACGCGTCCGCGCCACCGAGCATGTTGACCCGGAAGGCCGTGTCGGTGCCCGACCCCTCGGAGCGACCGATCGCCTGTATCTCTTTTTCGGGGCCCTCGTAACTCGAAATCTCCGACCACTGGGTGATCTCGCCGGTGTAGATCCCGCGGACCTGTTCGGCGGTGAGTTTCGTCACGCCCGCGTCGTATATCTCGGTGCTGACGACGATGGGCTGGGCGTCGACCGCCACGACGTGGTTGGTGAACGAGGCGAGTTCCTCCTCGCTCGCCTCGGGGAACTCCGCGTCGGCCGGCGCGCTGGCGTTCCCGATGTCGATCTGGCCGTTGCGGAGTCGTTCCAGCCCCGTCCCCGAGTGACTCAGGCCGACGCTGACCTCGTAGGGGGGTGAGACGTCGTCGTCGGCCTCGAACCCGTAGAGCCCGGCCCAGTAGTCCGCCAGGCGTCTGTCGGTCGAGATGCCGTACTGGGTCGGACCCCAGTACTCGCGGTCGGTCGTCGGGTAGTTCGATACCCAGTACGACGCCGCGCGCTGGACGACCGGGAAGACCGTCGACGACCCGCCCGAGCGCAACGATTCGATCTCGCTACTCCCGCCGCCCGCGCCACCGCCGACCTGGCCCGGCGGCTGGGGGCTCGTACTGATACAACCGCCCAGAGACGCCGCGAGGCCCGTCGCACCGGCCAGAAACTGTCGGCGGGTGACAGGTGTGTCCCGCATCACGTGAACCGAACCGGAGAGTAACTAAATACGCTTCTATGATAACTATATAGTTCAATATACTCATGGGAAAAGTCGGCGACAAGTTCCGGAAAAACGGCGTGATTCGGCCGTACACAACCCGGATACCTCGCCCGCTCTGACGCTCGATCGACCGTATCACACCGCACGCCGGCGACAGCCGGATAGTTCGTCACTCGACGGTCGGCCTGCGTCGGCACTTCCCGCCTGGACCGTCACAGTTACCGAATATATTGGTACGTAGCTCTAAATATATAGAATCGGGTCCTTTTAATAAGGTGGTTGGCTCACGTTCACACATGGAGACGCGCAAGGTCCAGGTGACGGGCGGGTCGACGTACACGGTGTCGCTCCCGAAAGACTGGGCGACGGCGAACGACGTGAGCGCGGGGAGCGTCGTCGAGTTTCACTCCGAGGAGGACGTCCTCCTGCTCTCGCCACAGCGCGAGGAGGAGCGAGAGGAGGGTACCCTGTCTATCGACGGGCTGGAGGGCGACCAGCTCACGCGTGCGGTGATGACGATGTACGTCAGCGGCTTCGACGTCATCAGGTTCGAGGCGACGCGCGTCACCGCGAGTCAGCGCCGGACCATCAGAGAGGCGACCCAGGGGCTCGTGGGGCTCGAGGTCATCGAGGAGACGGGCGACCGCGTCGTTCTCCAGGACCTCCTCGATTCCTCGGAGCTGTCGGTCCACAACGCTATCACGCGGATGCGGCTGGTCTCGCTGACGATGCTCGCAGACGCGGTGACGGCACTCGTCGAGGACGACGACGAACTCGCCCACGACGTGATCGAGCGCGACGACGACGTCGACCGGCTCTACTACATGGTCTCGCGCGTCTTCCGGACCGTCCTCCGGAACCCGGCCGCGGCGACGGAGATCGGCTTCCCCCGCGAGACGGTCTTCGACTACCAGTCCGCGGCCCGCCAGCTCGAACGGATCGCCGACCACGCGACGAAGATCGCGGGCATCTCGCTGGAGGTCGGCGCGGTCGACGACCGCGTCGAAGCGGGACTACGAGACCTCCAGAGCGCCGCCGAGTCGGTCCCCGAGACGGCGATGGACGCGCTCCTGACCGACGACTCCGAGGAGGCCGTCTCGCTGGCCAGCGACGCCCGTGCCGACCTCCCGGCCATCGACGCGCGGGCTCGCGACGTCGGCGACGTCCTCCGTGGCCTCGACGACCCGGAACTCGCGCAGTCGCTCGCCCTCGTCGTCGACTCGCTGTCCCGGACGGCCGACTACGGCGGCAACATCGCCGAGAGCGCGCTCCAGAAAGCCGCGCCGAGCCCCTGAATCGCGAGTCCGCTTCGATTTTGTACGACCGTCCGTGACACTCGATACGTACCGGAGAGAGAGTGAGAAGTGCCGACGACCGCCACGACGGATGACGTGATCCGGGATTCTGGTGGACTGCGGTCGCCGGCGATCGACTGGGAGCGTGTGACGACTGGTACAGGTGCTCAGGTGGTCTGACGGGAGCCGTCGACACGCCATCAGCACGTCGCCACGATACCCACTAAAAGCTCGCTATGACGCGTTCGTGGGCCTGCCGAGGACTCTATTGTGAAACGTTGCCACTCCGGCTCGAACGTCGCTGTCGGCGCTCGATAGTCCGGCCGTCGACGGGTCGAACGGAGAAAACCAGCCGAGTGTCGTCAGTCGACGAGGACGCCGTTGACCTGGCCGTCCTGACCCGGACGGGAGGTCACGCGGACCTGGCCCTCGCTGGTGTCGAGGATGGCGCCTTTCGTGATGATGTTCCGGCGGGCGTAGTTGGGGTTCGAGGGGTTCTCGGCGACGTTCTCGATCGCCACGGCGACCGTGCCGTCGTCGGTGGCGACGCTGGCCGTCTCGACGTCGATGGCGCGCACCTTGTGGGTGTTGCCGCGGGTCGGAACGTTCTTGCGCTTGGCGTCGCCGACCTGCGTTTCCGTCGATTCCCGGCCGAGTTCGTGCTTTCGCTTGTTCCGGAAGTTCCGGCGGCGACCGCCGGTCCGCTTGCGAGGGGAGCGTCCCTGGTACTTCATACCCGTGTCGTGTCCGAGCGCGTACTTGAACCTCTCGAAACTGACCGCCGGGTCCCGGGACCGTTCGGGGGAGTTCGGGACCCCAGCTGTGCCGCGACCGGTATCTTTACGGGTCGACTCGTCCCACCGCGTGACGATGAGTCTGCGCCGGGCCGTCGCCGAACCCTTCCGGACGAAAGGTCGCGAGGAACTCACCGACAGCGAGTTCGTCGTCGTCCTCTCGCTGGACCGGGAGTGGTTCACCGCCGAACAGGCCAAACGGCTCGTCGACGTCGCCACCACCGAGGGGTTGCTCGACAGGACCGCCGACGGGGACCTCGCGGTGACGTTCGACCCCCGAGAGGTCGACATCCCCGAGGGCTTTTCCCCCGACGACGACGTCCTCCGCCAGCGCTCGACGTTCGAGCGCGCCCTCGAGTCGCTCGTCGACGCCGGCATCGAGAAACAGGAGGCCGTCGCGGGCATCAACCGCCTGCAGTCCGACATGGGCGTGAACGTCCAGGCCGCTGCCGTCGTCTACGCGCGCCGTCGCGGCGTCGCTATCGAGGATATCGCGCACCGCGCACGTGGGGAGTTGTAGATGATGGGGGTGACGTAGATGGAGATGGAGGGAGTGAGGTAGATGGTCGAGGACCGCGCGACGGACGGCGAGCGGATCGCCCAGTTGCTCGCCTCTGAGCTCACCGGCCGGTTCGACGGCCCACTGGGACGGTTCTCGGTCGTCGACGCCGACCGTGACGCCTCACCGACACCCGAGGGGACGCTCGCCTACCGCGTCGCGGTCGACGAGAAACGGGTCGCCGACGTCCACATCTATCCCGAGGGAGCGTCGATACTACTCGAGGAATCCACTGGCCCGCTCGACGTCGACGCGGTGGTCGATACCACCTCTGGCCCGGGACTGTCGGTCGAGTCGACGGACGACGGGACTCTCGTTCGAATAGAGTTCGGCGCGGCGGTCAAGCGGACTGTCGACGCGCTCGTCGCCGGGGCCGACACCTGAGGGCAGGCGCCACGATTCCCCCCGGCGACCACCGAACCGAGATGCCAAACTCCTTTACCGGTCTCTCGGACACTCGGGTATGCACTTCTTCGACAGACTGGCGGCGCGCATCGACGCCGTCGACAGCGTCGTTTCCGTGGGGCTAGACCCTGACCCCGACAGAATTCCAGACCACCTCGCGGACGCCGACCTCCCGCGGTGGGCGTTCAACCGTCGTATCATCGACGCGACCCACGAACACGCCGCCGCGTACAAGCCCAACGCCGCGTTCTACGAGGACAGTGACGGCTGGCGCGCACTCCGTGAAACCGTGGCCTACGCCCACGGCAAGGACGTTCCGGTCCTGCTCGACGCCAAGCGCGCCGACATCGGCAACACCGCCCGCCAGTACGCCTCGCTACTCGACGAGACTGGTGCCGACGCGGTCACCGTCAATCCCTACATGGGCCGGGACTCGCTGGAACCGTTCCTCTCGCGGACCGAGTTCGGTGTGTTCGTCCTCTGTCGGACCTCCAACGCGGGGGGAAGCGACATCCAGGACCTCGAACTCGCCTCTGGCGACCCGGTCTACGAGCGCGTCGCCGAACTCGCGAGCGAGTGGAACGACAACCGGAACGTGGGTCTGGTCGTCGGCGCGACGGCCCCGGACGAACTCGAGGAGATTCGCGAGACGGTTCCCGACCTCCCCTTCCTCGTCCCGGGTATCGGCGCGCAGGGCGGTGACGCGGAGGCCGCCGTCGAACACGGCCTCGCCGACGGCGTCGGCCTCGTCAACTCCTCCCGGGGTATCATCTTCGCCGGCGAGGACAGAGGAGAGCAGTTCGCCGACGCGTCCGGGCAGGCCGCAAAGCGCCTGAAGCAGCGACTCAACCAGTACCGATAGGCGAGAGGCCGGCCGCCGCCGTTCAGAACTGGTAGGTGTCGACGCCGTCGGGGAGATCCTCGTCTCCGTCGCGCTCGCGGACGTCGCCGGGACGTCCGAGTTCGGCGACGCACTCGACGCAGACGCCCGTCTCCTCGTCGAAGTGGCGGTCACAGACGAGCTGGCCACAGCGGTCGCAGGTGTGGTCGACCTCGGGCTGCTGACAGACCTCACACAGACCGGAGACGCTCATACCCGAACTTGCGCGTCGAACCGTTTAGACGTTCGGCCAGACGACCCGGTAGTGTTCAGAGAAGCGGTCGGAACGGGAACGAGATCTGCAGACAGCGTGAAAGCCCCGGCTCGGTCGACTCGGGCGGCTCGCT
>Ga0207770_100115_pt1 | contig 69615 bp, 72 predicted proteins | sample A23E2SouthBayCA_FD_187729 | JGI IMG/M metagenome (GOLD analysis project Ga0207770, IMG submission 187729) | Aerobic enrichment media microbial communities from Eden Landing Ponds, California, USA - A23 E2 (SPAdes) | ecosystem: Environmental > Aquatic > Marine > Unclassified | place: Emeryville...
GACGAGTTCGCCAAGGCCATCGTCCTCGCCATCATCGGCGCACAGGTGTGGCTCGACGACGTCGACGACTACGACGACGACCGCGCGGAGGGGCAACTGACACCCGTTACCGCCGAGTACCTGCTCGCGCCCGACGACGAAGCCGCATATCGGCGCGTCGTCGACGTGACCGAACAGTACCTCGACCTCGCGAAGTCCTATGCAACGGCCGCCGACTCGCCGTTGACCGGCGTCGCTGTCGAGTACATCTACCGCTCCGGCGACCCGGACGTCCTGCCCGGCAAGCCTGAGTAGGCGCACGAGCGATATCGATTCGACCCAAGCGCCAGAGTTTATATCCCGCCGCCCGCACCGAGATTTGAATGCTTCACTCGTGGGTGGGCAGGGCCGCAGCTATCTGCGGATTGCTGGCCGTGCTGTTCGCACTCATGGTCGGATTCGGCACCGCCACGCCGGCCTCCGAACTGGGCGATTATCCCGCAGAGGACGCACTAGCTGCGGACTACGACAGGTACGTCGGCGAGTCTGTTCAGGTGACTGGCACGGTCACCGGAACTGAGCCGGTCGAAATCGCCGTCGAGTACGAGTACGCTGCCAACGGCAAACGCTACAGCGGCACACTCGCGATCGTGGTCCGGAACGTCGACAGAGCCGTCGCCGAAGGCGAATCGCTGCAGGTGTACGGGACGCTCGGCCCGGATTGGACCATCACCGCGGAGAACAGCGTGAGTGTGCCCGCGACAAACTACGTTGCGATGTACCTCGTTTCTGCCCTCGCCGGCCTGTGGACCCTCGGACGGCTAGTCTGTGGTTGGCGGCTGAACTGGCAGACAGGGGCACTATGCCGGCGTGAGGAGCCACTCCGGCCGATACGGGCTCTCCGCACACAGGTGCAGGAGGTGCGTGCCTGATGCCGGACCTGCTCTCGCACGCTTTCATCGCGTTCACCATCTGTACCCTCCTGTCACTGCGGTACGACTGGCTCACTGGCGAGTATGTGACTGTGGGTATGGCGGGCGCGTTTATTCCGGATATGGCGAAAATCAAGCTCCTAGTGGACTCCGCGACCGTCGAGGCGGCGCTGGACATCCCCTTTGACTGGCTGGGCGTCCACACGCTCGGCGGCGCGTTCGTCGCCGTTCTCGTAGGGGCGGTCGTCGTGAACCGCTCCGACCGACGGCGCGTGGCCGGGTTGCTGTCGCTCGGGGCGGCCAGTCACCTGTTTGCCGATGCGCTCCTGCTGAAGGCCTCTGGACGGTCGTACGAAGTGCTGTGGCCCCTGACACAGTACCACCCGCCAACGCCGGGGCTGTATCTGAGTACGGACATCTGGCTCACGGGCGTCACCGGAGCTATCGCGGTGTCGGCATGGCTGTTCACGGCCGAATCCTGACCATACCGGCTGTCTGCCTGCCAGCCCCGCGGCCATACTTCCCGGGATGACAACTGTATTACTGTTACCTACCTAACTAATTCGCATGGCACTCAGTGCCCGGAACAATCTCAGCGGGACGATTCGCTCGGTGACGACGGACGAAGTGATGGCGGAGATCGTCATCGAACTGGACGGCGGCGAGACGGTCACGTCGACGATCACACGCGGGTCCGCCGACCGACTCGACCTTGCCGAAGGCGACGAGGTGTCGGCGGTAATCAAGGCCAGTGAAGTGATGGTCGACAAGGACTGAAAACGGCGTCAGCAACGCGCTCGAACCGACTACCGCTTCCCCAGCGCTGTCTCGAACACGCGCTGTGCGCGCTCGTAGGCGGCGTTCCGGTCAACGATTGGGTGGTAGTAGTCCGGGGCCAGTTCCTCGCGTTCGCCGTCCGAGAGCGTCGGCCAGTCGACGATCTTGGTCGACGGAACGCCACGAAGTTCCGGAACGTACTCGGTGACGTAGTCCGCCCCACTGTCGTACTTGCTCATCTGTGCGACCGGGTCGAAGATTCGCACGTCCACGGAGTCGGTCCCGGTCGAGGCCGTCCACTGCCAGCTGGCGGCGTTGTTAGCCGGGTCGTGGTCGACCAGTCGCTTCCGGAAGTGTCGCGCCCCCTCGCGCCAGTCGACGAGGAGATGCTTTGTGAGGAAGGACGCGACGTTCTGGCGCGGCCGGTTGTGGATGTACCCCTCCTGTTCGAGCTGGCGCATCCCGGCGTCGATGAATGGATACCCCGTCTCGCCGTGCTTCCAAGCCTCGAAGTTGTCCTCGTCGTTTTCCCACTCGATACGGTTCGGGAACGTCTTGTAGTTCTCCGACAGCAGCGTTGGGTTGTAGTACAGCAGATGGTAGCTCTGTTCGCGCCACGAGAGTTCGTAGCGGTACTTCTGGATGTTCCGCTGGGCGTCGCCAGTGGCTTCTGTATGTCGGTCAGAGGCATCGCGCCACATCTCGCGGATGCCGATCATCCCCGCTGCGAGGTACGGCGACATCCGCGAGACAGCGCTGGTCGGCCGCTCGACGGCGGCCTGCATATCATCTCGGGTATCGTTGTACGTCTCGATGCCGCCGGTGAGGAAGTCGTCGTACCGCTGCCGTGCGCCCTCGTAGCCGGGCGTCGGCAGGTCCATCTCCGTCTCAATGGTCGGCGCTGTCGTCGGGTCCGACACGTCGACGAGTGAGCCCGAGTCCGGACTGCCGACCGGCGGCAGCTTGTGGTGGGCCTGCCAGTCGTCGTAAAAGCGACTGTGGTTCTCGTACTGGCTATCGAGCCCCGCCGGGTCGACGAGCACGAGGTCGGTCAGCGATTTCGTCGGGAGCGCTTCGTCGACTCGCCGCTGGCGGTTCCGCCGCGCGGGCCGGTAATGCTCGTTGTAGTACACTCGGTCGGCATCGTACTCATCGACAACATTCGAAAGCACATCAACGGCGGTCCCCTTCTTGACGAGTAACTCCCCGCCGTGGTCCCGATACGCCTGTTTCAGCGCCCGGACACCAGCCAGCATAAACGCTTTTTGCCGCTTCCCGATGTTTGCCAGCAGGTCCGTGTCGAGAACGTACACCGGCAGTACTTCGTCGTCCGCGGCGGCGGCAGTCAACCCTCGATTGTCCGGTATTCGGAGGTCCCGCTGATGCCAGAAAACGTGCATGCATTTTGTTAGGGATACCAGCATATGGGTCCGAACCCGATTCTATTGTGTGTGGGCCCGGAGGACATGGTGTCTGGCGCTTCGCCTCCACCATATCGCCGACCTACCGCGACGCAGGTTTGCGAACGAGATAGCAGTACTGTGTGAAACTGAAAAACGTCTCCCCGGCGACCTCCTGCTCCCGGAGGTCGTTCGCCCAGGCCTGTGCCGCCATCCGCCCGATAGCTCCATGGTCGGCCGCATAGTCCTCAATGAACTGCATGAGATGATACGCGAACGTCTCTTCTTCGAGTCGGGTGTTGACAATAGTGTTCGGTTCGACCCGGTCGACCGTCAGCCCAGCCTCACGGAGAACAGGGGCCAGACGGGAGCCGAGCCGTGGCTGGGGGCAGTGGTCGTCGAACGCCCTGAGGACGCGGGCCATTCGCTCTGGATTGGGACTGCGCCAGACAAGCGACGCGAAATCAGCGTCACAGACGACAGCGGACCCGCCGGGCCGCAGGACTCGGGCCAGTTCTGCAACCGCCGAAGAAACTGTTTCGAGGTACTCGAACACCTGCACCGCAACGGCCGCGTCGACCGATTCGTCGGCCACTGGAAGGTCACCGGCGTCTCCCTGTAACACGGTCACCTGCGGGAGCGAGGCACAGCGTTCTCGGGCGAGTTCAAGCATCGCCTGGCTCCGGTCGATACCGTGAACGTGTCCCTCGTTGCCGACCGCCCAGCCGATCTCCGCCGGCTCGAAGCCCGGCCCACAGCCAATAGAAAGAACGGTGTCGCCTGGTTCGGGTGCGAGCAGGCCCCGGACTCGCTCCCGACGCGCCGCTGCGGCCGGTGTTCTGTATATCGCTTCCTCCTGCCGGGCTTCCGCTTCGTCGTAGTCGAGCGTGCCACCCATCTCTGTACAGTCCTCAGCCGGTTGTCATAAATGAAACCATTCGGCAGCGTTACACTCGCCACAACTCGCTGCCAGGGTCCATTAGTAAAAACGGCCCCCTCGGTAAGCCAATAGAAACAGCAGGTAGCATACGGCGGCCGCAGGCCGCCGTTTCACCGGAATCGAGGCTGTGGCCTCGATTCTGGCCTTTTTAGCGTAGATTTTTGCGCCGAGTGGTGCGCGAAGCGCACCCGAGGCGCAAAAAGGTACTTAGTAGAACTCGCGGACGAGATCCATCGCGCCCTCAGGCGCGCCGTCCGGAATCTCAGCCATCGAGCCCTCGACGCCCTCGCGTTCCTCGAAGGGAACGGAGTCTTCGTCCTGATACAGGACGCCCATGTACTCCTTCTCGCTTTCGAGGATCTTGTCCTTGGCCTGGTCGCGGTCCGCCGGGTCGTGGTCGGTCTCGTCGAGGTCCACGATGGCGTCGCGGAAGTAGTCGTAGGTGTCCACGTCGTTGAACGTCACACACGGTGAGTAGACGTTCACGAAGCCGAAGCCGTCGTGTTCGACGGCTTTCTGGACAATCTCGGCGTGTCGCTGTGCGTTCGAGGAGAACGACTGCGCGATGAACGTCGCACCGGAAGCCAGCGCCAGCGCCTTCGGATTGACCGGCGGCTGGTTCGGCCCGTCAGGTGAGGTCGAGGTCTCGAAGTCCTCACGCGAGGTCGGCGAGGCCTGCCCCTTGGTCAGCCCGTAAATCCGGTTGTCCATCACGACGTAGCTCATGTCGACGTTGCGCCGCACCGCGTGGATGAAGTGGCCGGCACCGATGGAGTACCCGTCACCGTCACCGCCCGAGACCATCACTTCGAGGTCCGGGTTGGCCATCTTCACGCCGATGCCCACCGGCAGCGCGCGGCCGTGGACGCCGTGGAGCGCGTAGCTGTGCATGTACGTCCCGATCTTACCGGAACAGCCGATACCGGCGACGATGAAGGTGTTGTCGGGGTCGTTGCCCGTCTCTGCCAGTGCCTTCATCATGCCGTTCATCGTCCCGAAATCACCGCAGCCGGGACACCAGGTCGGTTGCTTGTCGGATTTGAAGTCTGTGAAGCGAACGTCGGAACTCATTGTGTTGCCTCCGGGGGTGTGTCAAGCGTTTGCTTGATCTCGGTTGCCAGTTCGTCTGCTTTGAACCGCACGCCGTTGTACTTGTTGATGCGCTGTACCCGTTCGAGGACGTCGTGCTCAATGACATCCGCAAACTGGCCAGTGGCGTTACACTCGACGACAATGACATCCTCTGCGGCTTCGATCTCTTCGGAGAGGTCCGGCCGCGGGAAGATGTACGGCACCGAGAGGAACCGCACGTCGTAGCCGTCTTCCTCCAGCAGCGTCAGCCCCTCGCGCAGGGCTCCTTCGTTGGAGCCCCAGGAGATGACGAGCGTATCGGCGTCGGAGTCGCCGAACTCGCGGTAGTCGAAGTCCTCCTGCTCGCGGGCGGTCTCGACTTTCCGCTGGCGCTTGTCGACCTGCTCGATACGCACGTCCGTGTCTTCGGTCCGCCGGCCGAGTTCGTCGTGTTCGAGGCCGGTCGTCATGTGCGCGCCGTCGGTCGTGCCGGGGAACGCACGCGGCGAGACCCCGTCTGCGGCCGCGAAGTGGGCCTGGAAGCGCCCCTTCTGGTCCAGCCAGGCGTCGATCTCGTTCTCGTCGACGACCTTCCCGCGGTCGATTTCGACTTTGTCCATGTCGAAGGTCTCGGGGGAGAAGGTCTGTTCCGTCACGGCCATTGCGAGGTCCGAGACGAGGAAGACCGGCGTCTGGTATTTTTCGGCGAGGTTGAACGCCTCGACGGTCTTCCAGAAGCACTCCGAGACAGTCGTCGGAGCGACGACGAACCGCGGAATTTCGCCGTGGCCGCCGTACAGTGTCATGTTGAGGTCGCCCTGCTCCTGCTTGGTCGGCATCCCGGTCGACGGACCGGAACGCATCACGTCACAGATGACCAGCGGCGTCTCGCTGGTGGCGACCAGCCCGAACGTCTCGGTCATCAGGTCGATACCCGGACCGGACGTGGCGGTCATGGCTCGGGCACCGGCACGTGCCGCGCCAAGCGCCATGTTGATCGCGGAGAGTTCGTCTTCGGCCTGAACGACCTTGCCACCGAACTGGTCGACACGGCCGGTCATGTATTCCATCACGTCCGTCGCTGGCGTGATTGGGTAGCCGGAGTAGAAGCGACAGCCGGCGGCGATGGCACCCATGCCGATGGCCTCGTCGCCGTTGAGAAGCACGTAGTCCTCGTCGGTCGTCTCCATGTCGTAGTCGAACTCGCCGTACTCCTCCTGGACGTAGTGCTGTCCCTTCCGGGCGGCTTCCTTGTTGTTCTCGACGATGGCCTCACCCTTGTCGCCGAAGCGCTTTTCGAGGCTTTCGTCGAGGTTCTCGATGGGGAAGCCAGTGACTTCACACGCCGCGCCGAGGGCGACGACGTTGAGCATGATGGCCCCACCCGCGTCCTCGGCGAGTCGTTTCAGCGGTACTTCGAGTGCCGTCGCGTCGCCGGGGACTTCCACGTCCTGCATCGTCGAGCGCTCACCGTCGTAGATGATGACGGAATCCTCGTGGAGTTCGTCCTCGTTCTCGTGGATGGTGCGCTCTGTGAGTGCAATCAGGATGTCTAGGCGGTCAACGACACTCTCGACGCGGTCGACTGACGTCCGTACCTTGTAGGCAGTGTACCCGCCACGGATGCGGGAGGCGAAGTCCTTTGAGGTGAAGACGTGTCGACCAGCCCGGGAGAGTGCCTGCGCGAAAATCTTCCCGGTGGAGTCGATTCCATCGCCGGCTTCGCCGCCGATGGCCCAGTTCAGGTCCTCTGGCATTATATCCCTCGGGTAGCCAGCGTGGTAGGAAAAGCCTTCCGTAACCGCCCGCGCGCGCACTACTCGCTTTCGAGTGAATTCCGGGGTAGTTTCGAGTGAAAACCGGCATAATCACCCGTATGTTAGAAAATGCCGGCAACTGATGCCGGCAAGCGTGAAACTCCGCGACCGTAACCCCCTTGCCCAGTCACGGCAACTCTCAGGTATGGATGAACAAGTCCTCGACGTGGTTGCCGTCCGAGATGTCGGACCGGACACCGTGGCGATCGACTTCGAGACACCGGAGGCCTTCGACGCACAGCCGGGGCAGTTCGTCAAGCTGACGCTGGGCGTCGACGGGGAGGACATCTCGCGGTTCTACACAATCTCCTCGCCGACAGTCGACGAGGCGTTCGAGATTACCGTCGGCATCGACCCCGACGGCGAGCTAGCCCCCCAGCTCGGCGCGCTTGAAGCGGGCGACGGTGTCCGCATCGCCGGGCCGTTCGGGTCGGATTACTACGAAGGCGAGAGTCGCGCTGTCGTCCTCGCCGGTGGGCCCGGCGTCGGTCCAGCCGTGGGTATCGCCGAGCGCGCACTGGACGACGGCAACGAGGCTGCAGTCGTGTATCAGGACGATGCGCCGGTCCACGAGGACCGACTGGACGCGCTCGCCGAGGCCGGGGCGCTCGTCTCAGTCATCGACAGCGAGGAATCCCTGACTGAGCCAGTCGCCGACGCCATCGAAGACGGCGGCCAGGTGTTCATTTACGGCTTCGCGGACTTCCTCGACGCCGCCACGGAAGCGCTCGAAGCTGCCGGCGTCAGCACTGACGACGCGAAAGTCGAGAACTTCGGATAGGCGGTCGAGTGCCGTCCGAGCGTCGTCTCGCCGGCTGGCTATAATTCCACGATACACCGCTGGGAGCGGTGTTAGCTTTCCTCGCCGACGTCCGACGCTCGAACGGTCATCACCGGAACCGGCGAGGTTCGGACCAGTTTTTCGGCAACGCTGCCCAGCAGGTAGCGGTCGACACCCGTGCGACCGTGGGTCCCGATGACGACGAGGTCGGCATCAGTGTCCTCAATGGCGTCGAGGATGGCCTGATACGGGATACCGTGAGTGATTGCTGTCTCAACGGCTTTGACTCCCATCTTAGTGAGTTGATCGGAGCCATCCTCGACGGCATCCGTCGCGACCGACTCCAGTTCGTCAACGATGACGGTGGACCCCACATCGATACCGAGCGACCGCGTGTCCACCACCGAAACGAGATGGACTGTCGCGTCGGTTTCGCTTGCGAGTGTGCCCGTCGGCTCGATAGCTGCCTCCGCGCCGCTACTGCCATCAGTCGGGAGCAGAATGTCGTCGAATGAGATGGTTCCCGGCTCCGCGTCGGCTTTGACAGAAAGGACGGGCACGTCGGCGAGGCGGACGACTTTCTCGGTGACGCTCCCGAGGAGGAACCGCCGGACGCCGGTTCGCCCGTGCGTTCCCATAATGATGAGGTCGATACCGGTCTCGTCGGCGTAGTCGAGGACCGCGTCGTGGACGACTCCCTCGCGGACCGCGGCGGTGATGGACAGGCCCTCGGTGTCGACGTGGTCGGCCTGGGACTCGATGAAGGCTTCCGCCGGAGAGTCGCCGTCGTAGTCCCAGTCGTCCGTGGGTCCGTGCTCGTCAACGACCGAGAGGACGTGGACGGTGGCGTCGTGAGTGCGTGCAAGCGTCGCGGCAGCCTCGAACGCACGCTCGGAACCGGGACTCCCGTCTGTCGGCACAAGGATACTATCGAACATCGATTGGTCTCGCTGTTCACCGCCGTCGGTGATAAAGTACCGTGACGGAGCGAGGAACTGTCCGGGAGACGGCAACGGTGGCGCCACGAGAACAGAACAAAGCCTATAACAGTCGGATGCCAATTTTTCCCATGCGCGAGGCAAGTCGGACGACGCGCCAGCGCATCGCTGACCAACTACGCGACAAAGCGATGGCTGCCGGGACAATCGCAAACGAGTTCGAAATACAGACCAGCGACGCGCTCACACACGTAGAGCATATCTCGAAATCTCTGGAATCAACCGACGAACAGCTCCTTGTTGCGCCACCCGAGTGCGAGGAGTGCGGCTTCATGGACTTCGACGACCTGACGAACCGACCGAGCCGGTGCCCGGAGTGTAAATGCGAGGCCGTCTCGGAGCCGGCGTACCGAATCAGCTGATAGGAGGGCGATTCCCAGCGGCATCGATTCTGTGCGCTCAGTTCCCGGAGAAGCCGATGCGACCGCGCGAGGAGAGGTCGTGGTCGCCGGATGGCCCCTGATTTTCGAACTCGTAGCGCTCGTCGGTCAGGTAGACATCACCGTCCTCAGTAGTGATCGCGACTTCCTCCAGCACTGCCCCCTCGCAGGGACCGTAGTTACACAGCCCCGACTCGGATTCGAACGTCGCCCCGTGTTTCTCACACACCAGTTCCCCGTTACGAACCGTCGCCCCACTGCCTTTGTCAAGCCGGACATCTGTCCAGTGTGGACAGTAGTTCTCGAACGCGACGACGGCGTCGGACAACTCAACGATAATCGCTTCTTTTGTGTCGAACCCGTCACGAACAGTGAACAGAAAGGTTCCATCGTCGGGCACTTCATCCAGCGCAACGATACGGCTGTCCTCGTCCATACTACGCATCCGTAAGGATGTGAGCCGTTTCAAACCGCCGGTCCCGGCCCTATTCTCGTCTTGAGGAGACGACCACCAGAACTGAATCGGCCTCAGTAATGGCGCTCCTCGATACGCTCGTCGAACAGTCGCTGCAGGAGCTTCGTCATCGGCCCGCTCCCGACGGAGATGCCGTCGACGGTCGCAATGGGGCGGATCTCCCACGTCGAGTTCGTGAGAAACGCCTCATCGGCGTCGCGCAGGGCATCGAGCGAATAGTGGCCGGTTTCGACGGGGAAGTCCTCGCCGCGGGCGATGTCCATCACCACGTCGCGGGTGACCCCCGGCAGCAGGTCGAGGTCCGTACTCGGCGTCCGGAGGCCGTTGTCCGTGACGAAAAAGAGGTTGCTCGTCGCCCCTTCGGCCAGATTGCCGTCCATGTCCCGGATGAGACACTCGTCGGCAGGTTCGCCGCCGGCGGCGGCCTTTCGGAGTTCGAGGCGGCCGAGAATCCCGTTGAGGTAGTTGTGGGTCTTCGCGTCCGCCGGAACGGCCTCGCCCGGAATCCGCCGAGTCCGAACCGTCTGGACTGACGCCGGCTCATCCCAGATGCGTTCGCCGTCGAGCCCGCCCCGCGGGAGTTCCTTGCAGATGACGACGACCGTCGGGTCGACGTCGGCCCCCGGCGTGAGCTTCCCGGGCTGGACGCCCCGCGTGACAGACAGCCGGATGTACGCCTCTTCGAGGTCGTTAGCCGCGAGCGTCTCGTCGACGCGCTCCCCGAGGTCCTCGGGCACGGCGTCAGCGAAGCCCAGCGTCTCGGCCGTCCGCTGCAGGCGCTCGTGGTGGGCGTCCCACCGGAACGGCTCGCCGCCGTAGGCCCGGAGCGTTTCGAACGCCGCGTCGCCGTACATGAACCCGCGGTCGCGCACCGACACCGTTGCCTCGTCCTCGGGGACGAGCGTCCCGTTTACGTGGTATTGCATAGTAGGCAGAAGTTCTCGATCATGGTCTTGCCGTGGTCTGTCAGGATGCTCTCGGGGTGGAACTGCACGCCGATGTGCGGGCGGTCGCTGTGGCGGACGCCCATGACGACCTGCGACTCGTCCGTGCCGTCGGCGGTGGCAGCGTCGGCTGACTCCGGTACCGCAGCGGCCTCAGCGTCGTCGCTGACAGTGTATGCCGTCTCGGTCAGTACGTCGGGGAGGTTCTCGCGGTCGACCGCCAGCGAGTGGTAGCGCCCGACCTCGAACGGGTCCGAGATGTCTTCGAACACACCTGTGCCGTCGTGGGTAACCGACGAAGACTTGCCGTGGACAACCGCCTCGGCGTGGCCGACTGGCGCGCCGTTGGCCGCACACAGTGCCTGGTGGCCGAGACAAACCCCTAGCGTCGGGTATTCCAATTCCTCGAATATCGGCATCGAGACGCCGGCATCCTCGGGCGTCCCTGGCCCCGGCGAGACGACAATGCCATCGGGGTCCATCTCCCGGATACCTTCGACAGCAATGGCGTCGTTGCGCCGAACGACCACATCGTCCTCGGTCCCGCCCAGTCGGAGAACCACCTCGCCGACGTACTGGACGAGGTTGTACGCGAAGGAATCGTAGTTGTCGATGACCAGTACGGTCGGAGCCAGCGAGTCCGTCGCCGGGCCGCCCGCAGTGTTGTTGCCGCTATCGTCGCCGCCACGGTGGCCGCTCATTGCTGGTCCTCCATGGCAAGGTCGACACGCCGGCCCAGCGCCTCGTCGACGGCGTTAACGAGCGCGCGGCCCTTGTCCAGCGTCTCCTGATACTCGCGGTCCGGGTCCGAATCGTGAACCACCCCGGCACCGACGCGGAGGTGGTACTCCTCGGCGTACCGGACCAGCGTTCTGATGACGATGTTCAGCGTCGCCCGGCCATCGAAGCCGAACAGGCCGATGGAGCCGGTGTACGGTCCTCGTCGCGTGGCCTCGACCTCGTCGATAATCTCCATCGTCCGGGGTTTCGGCGCGCCGGTAATGGTGCCGCCCGGGAACACCGCAGCGATGGCGTCCTGCAGAGACGCGCCGTCGCGGAGTCGGCCCTCGACAACCGAGACGAGGTGCATTACCTCGGAGTAGCGGTCGACGCGGCGGTAGTCAGACACTTCCACGCTCCCGAATTTGCTCACTTTCCCCAGGTCGTTGCGCTCCAGGTCGACGAGCATCGCGTGTTCGGCGCGCTCCTTCTCGTCGTCGAGCAGGTCCGTTTCCAGTCGGTCGTCAGCGTCGGGCGTCTCGCCCCGCGGGCGGGTGCCAGCGATGGGTTCGGTCTCGATACGGTCGCCGTCGCGGTGCAAGAGGAGTTCCGGGCTGGCGCTGACGAGGTCAACGCCAGGGAACTCAAGCAGGGCAGAGTACGGTGCGGGGTTCACAGTTCGAAGCGCGTCGAAAGCCTCGACGGGATGGACTGCGGCGGGTGCGCGGAGACGCTGTGAGACGTTCGCCTGAAACGTGTCGCCGTCGCGGATGTACTGCTTGACCGTTTGGACTCGGTCAGCAAATGACTCGCGCGTGCAGTCACTCTCGAAGGTTGCTTCATCGGTCTCGACCGGCGGATCCTCGACACTGGGGTCGCCCTGTGCCGCTGCCCGCGCCAAGTCCAGCGCGTGCTGCTTGCCGAACTCGTAGGCCAGTTCGGGCGTCTCAAAGTCGTCGACCCGCGGGCAGGCTGTCACGCGCAGCGTCACCGACTCACCGCGGGGTTCCTCCCAAGCGGCGAAGCGGTCGTAGCGGGCCACCTGCAGGTTTGGGAGCGCGCGGTCGGCATCGGCGCTGTCGGGCAGTGACTCCAGTTCCCGCGCCACGTCGTAGGAGAGCCATCCAACGGCTCCGCAGGGATACGGCACGTCGCAGTCACCACGGACCAGCCGCTCGCCGTCGAGAAACTCAGTCAGTGTGGCGAGGGTCCCGCCAGCTCGGGGGTCGACCTCGCGGAAGTCCGCCGGAGCGGTCCCGAAGTAACCCCACCCCGACTGGCCGCCGGTCGTCGCCAGATACACGCCGCCAGTTTCGTCGCGCGCCCGGCGATAGGCGAGAAACGGGTCATCGACGTCCACTCGAACCTCGACAGGGACGCGCGCCGCTGGATGCGCGTCGGCCGCAAGGTCGGTGAACGTGGTCCGGTCGGTTTCGACCGATTGCATTACCGAACGAAAACAGTGCGGCGACTAATTCCCTTGCGGTTCGGCGCAAAAAGACGGAACGTCAACGGTTTCAGAAGTCTTCGGCCCGCTCGATCCAGCCCGAAACGCGGCTCTCTGAGAGGTCGGTGTCTGCGGCGATGTCCGCTGCATCCGCAGCGGCCAGTTCGCCCACCGTCTCGATACTGATATCGGCGAGTCGGTCGGCGTAGGCGGGACCGATACCCTTTATTTCCGTGACTGGGGCAGTACTTTCCTCGTCCTCAGTCTCGGCATCAGCCTCGGCCGGTTCTTCGTCAGCGGTGGCCTCCGAGTCGCTGGCTTCGTCGTCGGTAGTCGGTGACTCAGTAGTCTCCGACTCGTCCGTCTGAGCAGATGTTGCACTCCCATCCCCTGATTCAGTCCCGGCCCCGTCCGCGGTATCGGATGTGTGGGTCTCGGTAGTCGTCGCGGTGTTCGTCCCCTTCACAGCGTCTTCGTCTTCAGTAGAGGGCTCTCGCTCGACGGTCACGTCCACGTCGCGATTGGTTCCCGACGTGGATGACCCAGTCCCGTCAAGCCCGAGGGCAGATTTCAATTTCTGAAGCAGACCCATACATGAACGTATTTATCCCCAACACAAATCTCTTGCTGGTGACCGCTCCGTTACAAGTGTTCGCGCAATCGGCCGTTCATCCTGTCTACAGGCGCGTCCTCGCCAGTCCAGCGTTCAAACGCTTCAACCCCCTGATACAGGAGCATCCACGCGCCGTCAACGGTCGTTGCGCCCGCGGCCGCCGCGTCCTGTAGCAGACGGGTCTCGATTGGCGTGTACACCGCATCGAGCACCGCGAGGTCGCTGTGTAACGCGTCGGCGGGGACCGGCGTCTTGTCCTCCTCCATGCCGACGCTGGTGCAGTTGACGAGGATGTCGGCGTTTGCGAGCAGGTCGGAGAGCGAATCGAGCCCGTGGCCGGAGGCGTCCGGGACTTCATCGGCGAGCGCGTCGGCTTTAGACTCGGTCCGGTTCGCGATCCGCACCGACAGCCCCTCGTCGGCGAGACCGAACGCGACCGCTCGCCCCGCACCGCCGGCCCCAACGACGACCGCCGTACCCGACAGCGACACGTCGTGATGGTCCAGCGCTCGGACCGCACCGACCGCGTCGGTGTTGTAGCCCGTCGGCGTCTCACCGGTGAAATCGACGGTGTTGACCGCGCCGATGCGCTCGGCGAGCGGTGCGGGGTCAACGGCGTCTAGCACGTCCTGCTTGAACGGGATTGTGACGTTGAGGCCGTCGACTCCGAGCGTCTCTGCCGCTTCGATGGCTTCGGCACCAGCATCCGCTGGTGGTTCAAACGTGACGTAGCGTGCATCAAGTCCCAGTGCCTCGTAGCCCGCCTCGTGCATCGGGGGCGACAGCGAGTGCCCGACCGGGTTGCCGATGAGTCCGTAAACGTCCATACCAACGCCAGCGCGCCCCGGTCGTATGAACGCCACGCTCTGTGGGAAGCACGGTCTGCAGCCGACACTTTCGCAAGCTTTTCAGCCAGACCCAGCCACACTTCCGACAGTGAGTCGTTTTCGCCATCCACTGATGCAAGTCGCAGTCGCGCTGGCCCTGACTGTCGGCTGGATTTACCTATTTATCTCCGGCATTGAGGTCGGGAACGTGACCACCGTCGCGGTCAGTGGGCTCGCCGTCCTCGGGGCGTCGTTCCTCTTGGCCTGGGGCGCTGAAACCGCCGAGAAAGACGTACCGAGGGCGTTCGCTATCGCCGTCCTCGCCATTCTCGCCGTGGCTCCCGAGTACGCCGTTGACGCGCTGTACGCCTGGAACGCCGGGGCTGGTGGGGCGACGACGGAGGCCTGTCGCCAGTTCACGGCGGCAGAAATCGAGTCCGCAAGCGGGGGGCTCGCTCGCGCCTGTCACGACGCGAACCTCGCGATTGCGAACATGACCGGCGCGAACCGCATCCTCATCGGTATCGGCTGGGCGGGTATCGCCGTGTTCACCGTCTGGCGCGCCGCAAAGACACGGGACCCCGCAGTCACGAAACGCGACGGCTTCCTGAAAGACGCCGTCCAGCTGGACACCGACATCGCAACCGAGATCTCCTTCCTCTTTCTGGCGACGCTGTGGGCGTTTCTTGTCCCTCTCGGCGGCGGTATCGGTATCTTCGATACGCTGTTTCTGGTGGGCCTCTACGTCGCGTACATCGGCCTCGTGCTCAAGTCCGATATCGAACACAGCGAGCACACCGTCGGCGTCCCAAAGTACTTCCAGGAGTGGTCGCTGCCGTGGCGGCCACTCGTCGTCTTGGCGTTGTTTGGCTACTCCGGCGCAATGATTTTCACCGCGGTTGAGCCGTTCGCCCACGGCCTCGAAGAGATCGGCGTCGCGAACGGCATCCCCGAGTTCTTCATGATCCAGTGGGTCGCCCCGCTGGCCAGTGAGTCACCTGAGCTCATTGTCGTCGCCGTGCTGGTCAACAAGGCCCGCTCGACGGCGGGGTTCAACGCCCTCATTTCCTCGAAACTCAATCAGTGGACGCTGCTCATCGGGACCATCGCAGTGGTGTACTCCATCGCACTCGGCGGGTACGGCGTCCTGCCGTTCGACGCCAGACAGGGCGCGGAGATCTGGATTACGGCGGCCCAGTCCTTCTTTGCGCTCGCCATTCTGGTCAACTTCGAGATCAGTATCCGGGAAGCAATCGGGCTGTTCGCGCTGTTCATCTCGCAGGTGGTTCTGGAGTTCGCCATCATCAGGGACCTTCTCGCTCTGCCGATATCGAGTCACGACCTTCTGCTGGCGTATACAGGGCTGTACGTCCTCCTCGGGGTCGGACTGTTCGTCCAGCGCCGCGAGGCGCTGAAACACCTGCTTGGGCTGGCCGGTGACGCCGTCCGGTCCGCGGTGGGTCGTGAACCGGTCCATCTGGAGAACGCCGATTGATGCTCGGAATCGTTGTCTCACACGCCGACGCGGCATCGATGCACATCGGAGAGCACCTGCGCTCATTGCGGGACTGGGAAACGAGCGTCGACGAAACGCGGCCCGACGACGAAGGTGGCGGTACGGTGTACCAGATTGACAGCGTGGAACTCCGCGAGTTCGAGGCGTTACATCTGGACATCGAAAACGTCGCGGCAGCGTTCGACGATCCGGACCTGCTGGTGTTCGCCTCAAAACACGCCGGCGAGACGGACGAGCTCCTGACGGCCCACCATACCGGAAACTTCGGTGTCGCGGAGTACGGCGGCGAAGACGGGCAGTTCGCCTGCGCCTGTCCCGGGGCTCACAAGGCCGTGGTGTCGGCACTCCAGCGCCACGCTCCGCCGGACTACGAAGTCGGGATGGAGTGTACGCACCACGGCCCGACAGCAGTCGGTGTCCCGTCGATGTTTGTCGAGGTCGGCAGTGCGGAGCCACAGTGGGAGGACCCCGACGCCGCCGAGGCCGCTGCCAGAGCGATACTGGACCTCGCCGACGAACCGGCTGACAGGCCGCGTGAGAACGGGACGCGCCGCCACCTCCTCGGGGTCGGCGGCGGCCACTACGCCCCGCGGTTCGAGCGAGTTGTTCGTGAGACGGACTGGGCGGTCGGCCACATCGCCGCCAACTGGTCGTTGGACGCGCTGGCGGAGTGGGCCGACAGCGACGAGGAGCGCGACACAGTGCTCGACCGCGCCTTCCGGGCCAGCGCGGCCGACTACGCTCTCATGGAGGGCGACCGGCCGGACCTCACGGCCGCCATCGAGTCGCTGGGCTACCGCGTCGTCAGTGAGACGTTCGTTCAGGAAACAACCGGTGTCGACCTTGGCCTCGTCGAGGCGCTAGAAGACGCTGTCAGGCCAGTTGACGAGGGCCTTCGATTCGGAGCACTTGCACCTAGATACGACGGCGAGTGGACCGTACTCGACCTCCCGAAGGAACTCATCTCGGACGTGCGCGGCGTTGATAGCGAGGCACTACGTGACACTATTGAGCGTCAGTCCATTGCGTACGCAACCGAGCAAAACGGGACCGTGGTCACCGGACCAATTGTCTGTCCGGCGACGACGGAACTGGAAGCGGTCGTCGACCCACTCGTCGAAATCCTCAAACAACGCTTCGACAGTGTCGAGCGAAACGCGGACGAACTCGTTGCCCGCGAGACAGCGTTCGATCCGGACCTCGCGCGAACTGCTGATATCCCTGAAGGACCGAAGTTCGGGAAACTCGCCTCTGGCGAATCAGTCGAAATCGACGGCGAAGAAATCGACCCGGAGCGGTTCCAGCGCGAGCGTATACGTCGATATACGCTGTGAACACTGGCGCGTTAGCCGCCAAAGCTGGCACTCAACACGTCAGACGGGCGTCAGACACAGGGGGAAAACTAATAACTATTCGTCTGCAAGGACGCTTTAAATTATGGATTCGATAATTGACGACGCTATCGACGAGGCAGAACAAGACGGGGAGGACGCGGCTGGCGGGACTGTCGACGAAACGACATCGACGCCGTCGCAGGACATGTCCACATCGGGGACGATGTCCGACGAGGAACTGGCAAGCGTCGTCAAAGACCTGGAGACGAAGATTACGGTCGTCGGCTGTGGTGGCGCTGGCGGAAACACGGTCACCCGGATGATGGAGGAGGGCATCCACGGGGCCAAACTTGTCGCCGCAAACACTGACGCACAGCACCTCGCCGACGAGGTGGCCGCCGACACCAAGATTCTCATCGGCCGCAAGCGTACCGGTGGCCGCGGTGCGGGTTCGGTCCCGAAAATCGGCGAGGAGGCCGCTCAGGAGGACATCGAGGACATCCAGCAGTCCATCGACGGCTCGGATATGGTGTTTGTCACCGCGGGTCTGGGCGGCGGAACCGGCACCGGCGCGGCCCCGGTCGTCGCACAGGCCGCGCAGGAAGCCGGCGCACTCACCATTTCTATCGTCACGATTCCGTTTACCGCGGAGGGTGAACGCCGCCGTGCCAACGCCGACGCTGGCCTCGAACGACTCCGTTCGGTCTCCGATACGGTCATCGTCGTGCCGAACGACCGCCTGCTGGACTATGCGCCGTCGATGCCGCTGCAGGACGCGTTCAAGATCTGTGACCGCGTGCTGATGCGCTCGGTCAAGGGCATGACCGAACTGATTACCAAACCCGGCCTCGTCAACGTGGACTTCGCCGACGTTCGGACCATTATGGAGAACGGCGGCGTCGCGATGATTGGCCTCGGCGAATCTGACTCCGAGAACAAGGCACAGGACTCCATCCGCTCGGCGCTTCGCTCCCCGCTGCTCGACGTGGAATTCGACGGCGCGAACTCCGCACTCGTCAACGTCGTTGGCGGCCCCGACATGAGCATCGAGGAGGCCGAGGGTGTCGTCGAGGAGATCTACGACCGTATCGACCCCGACGCCCGTATCATCTGGGGTGCGTCGGTCAACAACGAGTTCGAGGGCAAGATGGAGACGATGATCGTCGTCACTGGCGTCGAAAGCCCGCAAATCTACGGCCAGAGCGAGGCCGAGCAGGAGAAGGCCGCCCAGCAGCTCGGCGAAGACATCGACTACGTCGACTAAACTGCCTCGCTGTCTCAGTTTTCTATTTCCCCGTAATCGCCGTTACGTGCCGCCCTATCTACATTTTCTCTATCATAAATGATATTCTCGCCGAAAAGCGTTTATCCGGAAATTCAGACTCTTTCTTTATGTACTCTGACTCGAGGCGTGGTGTTCTCAAAAAATGTATCGCAGCTGGGAGCTTGGGCCTCTCGTCTGGCTGCCTTGGTACCCTGGGCGGGAGCGGTGACACCGTCCAGTTTGGTGCGGTTCTCCCACTCAGTGGTGCGCTCGCGCCGCTCGGGCAACACGGCAAGCGCATGGTCGAGCAGGCAGCGAGCGACGTCAACGCGGCCGGTGGTATCGGCGGTAACGATGTCGAAGTGACCATCCTCGATACCGAAGCGAACGCCGAAACCGCTGTCGAGCAGTACGGGACGCTTGTCGACCGTGGTGTCATCGGCTTCGTCGGTGGCCTCGTCAGTGACGCGTCGCTCGCCCTCGCACCGGAGGCGGCCAGCGACGAGATCATGGAAGTCAGCCCAGCCAGCACCGCCCCGCAACTATCGACGGCCGGCCAGGCCAACGGGCGGAAATTCTTCGGTCGAACGGTGCCAAGCGACGGGACGCAAGCACTGGTGATGGCGAAAGTCGTCGATGACTCGCTGTACATCGATGCGGACTCCGTCGCATTACTGAGCCTCGACAACTCGTTCGGTGCTGGACTGGCCGAGGCACAGCGTGAGGCGCTGGACGCCGAGGTTGTCGCCGATGTTCGGTACGACCCATCGTCGGAATCGTTCGACGACACGCTCGCAGAAGTGTTCCAGAACGACCCTGATGCCGTCAGTTTCACCAGCGTCTCCGGTCAGGAACGCGGTATCCTTGATGCGTACAGCCAGTCGGAGTACGACGTTCCATGGGTGTTGTCAGCGGGAATGTTCGGCGGCGACCTCCCATCATACTTTGAAGGGTTCTACAGCGCCAGTCTGTCTTCCGCGCGAACGCAAGCGTACTTCGAACTCGTCCGCCGACTCCCGGATATCGATCAGCCCAGAGCGTACTCGGTTAACGCCTACGACGCGCTGTTTTTGATGGCATGTGCCGCCGAACAGGCCGGTGAAGCCAGCGGTCCGGCAATCGCCGAAACCATTCAGTCGGTTTCCGGCGGGTCTGGGCACACTGTCTCAGTCGGTGACTTCGGTCGTGTTCGGTCACTCACTGACGCAGGCCGATCAGTGAACTACCAGGGCGCGTCCGGAGGCGTCGACCTGACTGCGGACCTCGAACCGCTGAGTTCGTACCTGATCGAACAAGTCAATAATGGGTCAGTCGAGTCGCTAGAGCTATTGCAGCCACAGTTCTTCGAATCGGGAGGGAATCAATGAGTTCACTCCCGAGCCGGATGGTTCAGGCGACGGAACGTGCGCTCCCTGACGTTATTCGGCGGCGGTACGCGGCGAAGTTCGGCGTCCTGCTGCTCGGCGTGGTCGTCGTTCTCGCGCTGGGCGGCGCGGCGATCCACCTCGATACGGGGTCGCTGGTCGAGTCACAGACCGAAGAACAGATCATCGGTGTTGCGGAGTCCCAGTCGAGTTCCGTGTCGAGCTGGGTCTCGAACAAGCAGTCGACGGCGACGTTCCTTGCAGCGTCTATCGGTGACCGGTCCGAATCGACATCGGACAGAGAACAGCAGCAGTGGCTCGAACAGAAGCTTATCGGGCTCCCCGGAGATGTCCGGGCGCTGCATTACGTCGATGCCGCTGACGGCACAGTCACCGCCAGCACTGACGACGAACTCAACGGCGTCGCACTGAGCAACGTTGACGACCCGTGGACCGACGCGAGTGGTGCAGTCGTCTCGTCGGGATCGACGGGCACGTCCGAAGCGTACCAGAGCGGGAACGAATCGGTCATCGCATTCGTCCAGCCCGTCTCCGGCAGCGACGAATACATCGTGTTGACGGCGTCGCTCGAGGCGCGCTCCCACGAGTTCACATCACCATTTGCGACCGGCGACGTGAAGGTCGTCGGGTCGAGCGGGCAGATCATCCTCGACAATCGAAAGAGTTCGATTCTCGAAGAGTATGCGGCAACCGGGGACGCGACCGATACCAGTGTTGACTCGGCACTGAACGGCGAAACCGGCTACAAGTCCGTCTCCGCCAGAACGGGGATGGAAGACGGGCAGTACGTGATGGCGTACACGCCGGTGACCGGCACTGACTGGGCGTTGCTGTATCACGTGCCCCAGGACCGCGCATTCGCGCTGCAGTCGGCTGTCTCGCAAAATATCGCACTCCTGGTGGCGCTTGCTGTTGGGGCACTGTTCGTCGTCGGCGTGACAATTGGGCGCGGAACCGCAAACGCACTCTCCCGCGTGGCCGAAAGCGCCGAGGACATCGCCGCCGGTGAGATCAACAGTACCCTCCCGGAGACCACGCGCGTCGACGAAATGGGACAGTTGTACGACTCATTCGCGTCGATGCAGGCGTACCTGACGACCGCCGCGGACCAGGCTGACGCGCTCGCCGAAAAGCGGTTCGACGACCCATCGCTCGACGAAAGCATCCCCGGAGAGTTCGGTGCGGCGCTGGAGGAGATGGGCGAGGATATCCAGACGTTGATTACCGACGTCGAGGCCGCCAGAGACGAGGCGGAGGCGGCAAAAGAAGACGCCGAGTCGATGGCGTCTGCCCTCGAAGCGAAGGCAGCCGAGTTCAGCAACGTGATGGACAAGTCGGCGGACGGGGACCTCACCCAGCGGATGGCCACCGACAGCGACTACGACGCGATGGTCGATATCGCGGAGAGCTTCAACGAGATGATCGCGGAACTCGAACGGACGGTCAACCGCATCGAAGGGTTCGCTGGAACCGTTGACAGTTCAACGGAGACCATTTCGGCGAGCGCACAGGAAGTGCGGTCGGCCAGCGAGTCGGTGAGCGAGTCGGTGCAACAGATCGCCGAAGGCGCTGACGAGCAAAATCGGAACATCCAGCAGGTGAGCGACGAGATGACCGACCTGTCGGCGACTGTCGAGGAAATCACCTCGTCCACCGACGAAGTCGCGTCGAAGTCCCAGCAGGCCGTCAACGACGGCGAGTCCGGCCGCGAGTACGCCGAGCAGGCCGCCACCGAAATCGAAGCGCTCGAACGGAAGTCCACCGAGGCTATCGAACAGGTGGAGTCCCTCGCAGAGGAGATGGAGCGCATCGGCGAGGTCACGACGCTCATCGACGAAATCGCGGAACAGACGAACATGCTCGCGCTCAACGCGAACATCGAAGCCGCTCGGGCCGGTGAGGCAGGCGAAGGGTTTGCCGTCGTGGCCCGCGAGATCAAAACGCTCGCCGAGGAGACGCAGGAAGCGACGACTGACATCGAGTCGATGATCGGCGAAATCAGGTCCCGGACGAACTCCACCGTCGAGGATATGCGGGACATGGGCGAGAGCGTCGATACCGGGAAAGAGACGGTCGAAAACGCAACCGACTCGCTGACCAGTATTGTCCAGCAGGTCAACGAAGCTAACGATGGGGTGCAGGCTATCAGCGACGCGACCGACGAGCAGGCGGCCTCGATGGAAGAGGTCGTCTCGATGGCCGAGGAAGTCGGCTCGATCAGCGAGGAGACATCCGCCGAGGCCGAGAACGTCGCCGCGTCCGCCGAGGAACAGACGGCGTCGATCACGGAGGTCACCGAGAAGATACAGTCGCTCTCCAGTCAGGCGACTGACCTCAAGCAGCTTATCGACCAGTTCGAAACCAGCGATGCCGATAACGGTAGCGAGCTGGGGACACACGAATCGAGCGGAACTGCGCTGACTGACGACTGACCGAGCGGGTTCGGGTCGCCTGTTCCGGGTATCGCCCCGCTCTGTCGGCTACTTTTCATTCGAGACGATACCCAGCGCACTCTGTGACGGGTTCGGACTCGTCGCCGCGCACCACAATATAGAAAAGCCACCAGTGGGTACGACCCGCTATGGACGTTCCATACGATCTCACCTCCTACATCCGCGTACTCAAACTGGCGAGTACGCCGTCGTGGGAGGAGTTCTCCCAGATCGCGAAAATCGCCGGCGCGGGCATCGCGCTGGTCGGACTGCTCGGGTTCATCATCTTCGCTGTGATGACCTTCGTGCCTGGCAGCAAGCCGGTGTAAACCGATGGGGATCTACGCAGTCAAAACCACGGCCAGCCAGGAACGCACCGTCGCGGACATGATTATCTCCCGCGAGGAAGACGAGATCCACGCCGCGCTCGCGCCGGACTCGCTCACGAGCTACGTCATGGTCGAAGCGGACGACCACAACGTCTTCGACCGCATCCTCGACGAGATTCCCCACGCCAACGGCGTCGTGCAGGGCGAATCTTCGATGGCGGAAGTCGAGCACTTCCTCTCGCCGAAACCGGACGTGGAAGGCATCGCGGAGGGCGACATCGTCGAACTCATCGCCGGCCCGTTCAAGGGCGAGAAGGCGCAGGTCCAGCGCATCGACGAGGGCAAGGACCAGGTCACCGTCGAACTGTACGAGGCGACGGTCCCGATTCCGGTTACCGTGCGTGGTGACCAGATTCGAGTGCTGGACTCCGAAGAGCGGTAGGCGAACGGGTCTCGTGCAATTCGAACGGATGCGTAGCGACCCGCAAGGGAGCAATCAAGCGTTTTCAAACTAGTTGGCAATCATTGTCGAGCAAAGTCAGGCACCGTCGTAAAACAGCGGTAGTTGCTACGCTTCGCCGCCTTCCAGTCGGTCGATGACCTCACTCATGTTGGCGGCGGCCTCAACGGATTCCTTTATCTGTTCACGACGGCGGACCTCGGCGGCGGAGGCGTCGTAGGCGCGAACGTACTCCGCGCGGGAGTGTTCGTCGAACGCGTGCTTGATAGCGAAGTAGCCGTCGGGGACGACGGCACCACAGACCTTACACTCGATACGGTCGTGTTCGACCGACTGGTGGATGATAAGCTCCTCGACGCGGTCGAACTGTCTCTCGTCCCCTTCGATGTCGCACTCCCAGCGTGGCATTTGCTCAGTGGCAGGCGACCCGGGGTTAAAAACGTTGGCTGCCACCTGTCAGAAGTCTGTCTCTCAGATTGCCAAAACGGAAACCCCTAATGGCAGTACGGAGTTAGCGTTGACCGTGCAACCCGAGGGGTACGCCGTTGATCTCCACGTGAAAGTGCTCGACGACGGGGTCGTCGAGCGCGCGAAGGCACGTGGCCTCGACGCGCTGGTGTATGCGCCGCATTTCACGCGGCTGTCGGAGATACGGCGGCAAGCAGAGGCGTTTTCCGACGAAGAGCTGACTGTGTTTCCGGCCAGAGAGATATTTACTGGCACCTGGCAACAGCGCCGGCACGTACTGGCGATAGGCCTCGAAGACCCGATTCCGGATTTCATTACCTTCGACGGCGCGATGCGGGAACTGGACCGCCAAGACGCGGCTGTACTGGTTCCGCATCCCGGTTTTCTCAATGTCAGTCTCGGACTGGACGACATCGAAGCGTACGACGACATCATCGACGCGCTAGAAGTGTACAACCCCAAGCAGCTGTCCCATCACCGAGACCGTGCGCAGTCGTTCACGTCGGAAACCGGTCACGAGCCGTTCGTCTCCTCGTATGCCCACGTTCGGGGTACCGTCGGCGAAGCGTACGTGACCTTTGCCGAGGCACTCGAGGACGTGGCGGCGCTCAGTGCGGCGCTGAAAGACGACGTGGAGCGGTCGCTGTTCCATCGCGATGGTCTCTCACACGACCTCCGCCGGGCGGTCGAGTGGGCGCATCTGGGGCTGGAAAACACGTGGGGCAAGTTCGACCGACTGATGTTACAGGGGACCGAGCCGACACATCCTGACCATGTCGCGTACGACGGTCGATTCAACGACGTGAAGGTGTACTAAACCAGAAACGCGCTGTTCTCGACGACGAAGGTCCTGACCGTTGGCGGCAGATACTGTGGGAGCACGTGGACGAGCAGGGCAACCGCGAGCAGTTCGAAGGCGGTAATCACGACGGTAACGGCTTCGGCGCGGTCGCTTGAGGTCGTCACGCCCGTCGGTGAGCCATACTCTGTGTCCGAGAACGGGTAGAACAAGGCAATCCCCCGTCGGGAACCGAAGTAGTCAAGGACGTAGTGCGTGAGGACGCCGAGCCACACCCACTGGAGATTGCCGCCGTGATACAGCGGATGGGCCAAGAATATGATGAGGACGGGGAGATTGTGCAGGGTCTTGCGGTGCTTGCCGAAGGCGGTGTCGACATCGGGAAACAGTGCGCCCAAGACGATGGGAAGGAACACTTCCGCGATTGTTGCGAAGGTCGTCACGTCGCCCGAGGGGTCAAGAACGTATCCCAGTCCGATGCTCAAGAGGACGGCGTTCAGGACGTGCCCACGTTTGTTCATCTACCTGACCGTCCGTGTCCCAACTGAAAGAGCTTACTACTCCTGTAAGGCGGTTTCCAGGTCCCGGAGCGCCTGTGTCGCGATGGCCGATTTGATCTCGCGACGGGTGCCATCGAACTCGTAGCGAGACACTGTCACGCCAGACTCGTTGGTTCCCCAGGGGGCGGCCTCGGCGACGGCGATGTACACCGTCCCGACGGGCGTCTCCGGCGAGCCGCCGCTCGGCCCAGCGACGCCAGTCGTAGCGACGCCCCAGTCGGTCCGGGCGGTGTCGCGGACGCCCCGAGCCATTTCGATAGCGACCGGCTCGGAGACCGCGCCGTGGGCATCCAGTGATTCCCGCGAAACGGCCAGCAGTTCTCGCTTGGCCTCGTAGGAGTAGGTGACCAGCGAGCGGTCGAAGTAGTCGCTGGAGCCGGGTATGTCCGTTATTTTCGAACCGACAAGGCCACCGGTACAGGATTCCGCGGTGGCGACCGTGGCAGCAGCTTCTCGGAGACGCTTGCCGACGCGCTTCTCGACCGGGGCCGCAGTGTCGTCTGCCATTGTCCGTAGTTGTCGTGATAGGCGAATAAACGTTCAGGGCAGGCCGATATATTTCAGCTTGGAGACACAACTGTGTATATGAGCTATCAGACGACGCTTGGCTGGTCACTCGTTACATCGGGCCTCGTGACGCTGTTCCTCTGGGTCTTGCCGGGGTCCGACCTCCTGTGGGGGATGCTGTTGCTCGTCCTCGGCGGACTGACGCTGTATATTCGCCAGTAGACAGAAAAGCAGACGGGGCCGGCAGTCGGAGTGGACATATGGACTACACGGAACCCCAGTTCTTCCGGGTCATGCAGTACGCGGCCCGGGCCGACCGGGACGTGGTGGACATGGTGTCGGGCAATCCCGACTGGGACCCGCCTGAGGGGCTTCGGGACGGGCTCAGAGACTACGCCGAGGCCTCAGCCGATAACTACCAGTACCCACCCAGCGTGGGGCTGACGCCGCTCCGCGACGAAATCGCCGCTCGGCGCGGTGTGGACCGGAACCGCGTACTCATTACGAACGGCGCTGGCGAGGCGAACCACCTCGCGATGACCGGCGGGCTCTATCATTTCGACGGCAACGAAATCCTCCTGACTGACCCGGTCTACCCGTACTACGCCGGCCGGGCGAACTTCATCGGCGCGGACATCTCCTTCGTTCCGGTCGACGAGCACAACCGACTGGCCCCCGCGGACGTTCGGGCGGCCGCGAGCGAGGAGACGGCCGTCATCGTGGTGAATTCGCCCAACAACCCCACCGGCGCAGTGTACGACGCTGAAGCGATGGCCGAGTTTGCAGCCATCGCCGAGGAGTACGATGCCCTGCTACTCAGCGACGAGGTGTACGACCACTTCGACTACGCAGGTCGGTTCAGTTCAGCGCTGCGCGCCGACTCCGACCACGTCGTCGCCACCAACTCCTTCTCGAAGACGATGGCGATAACGGGGTTTAGGGTCGGCTATGTGATTTTCCCGCCGGAGGACGGCCCCACTGGGACACTGCTCGAACGCGCTCGCACTCAGCACATGCTCACGAACGTCACCGGGAGCCGACCAGCGCAGTACGCCGTCCTGCGGGCGCTGAAGACGACGAGTCCGGACTACTACGCCGCCTGCCGACGGCGACTCGAAAGGCGCGTCGACGACTTCTGTGCCGCACTGGCTGCGGCTGGGGCCGAGTACAACCGCCCCGACGGCGGCTTCTACGTGATGGCGCGGTTCCCTGACTTCCCCGGGTCGTTCGAGAACGTGTACGAACTCATCGACGAAGCCGGCGTCGCCGGGATGCCTGGCGAAGCCTTCGGCGAGTCCCGTAGCGACTGGATACGGTTCGCGCTCGTGACTTCCCGGGTGGACGAGGCAGCCCAGCGGCTGGCGAACTACTTCGGATAAAAAGCTGTTGCCAGCTTAGCCAAAAATCAGTTCCACGTCTCTCGCCCGCGCCAGCAAGTCGTCATCGTAGTACGCCTCGGTCTGGGCAGGGTGTGTCTCGTCGATGGCTCGGACCGTTTTGACGGTGTTGGCGAAGTTCTTGTATGTCGCTTCGTCGACCATCTGGCCGTCGACGACGACCGCGCCAGTGCCCTCGCGTTTGGCCTCGTTGAACGACTCGATTTTGTGGAGGTCTCGCTCCATTTCTTCCACTGTCGGCATGTGGATTCGATTCGCCTGTTCGGTCTGCTTGGGGTGGAGCGACCACGAGCCGTCGATGCCGATTGTCGCTTCGTACGCCACCTGATCGGCGTATCCCTCGGCGTTGTAGTAGGTGACGCCAGCGCGTTCGTGGAACAACTGGTCGAAGGGGCCGCCGATGGCGACGATGTCGGCGGCGCTCGTCTCGTTCGACAGCGCTTCGAGCAGGCCGTCCCAGCGGGGCCGCTCGCCGTCGAGCGTGCGCCCGCCGAGTTCTGCCGTGTAGTCGACCGGCCCGAACACGAGCCCGGAGAGCCGGGAGTCTGTTGCGTACTGGCAGATCTCGCGGAGGTCCGAGCGGCCGGGGGCCGTCTCCAGAATGATCGCCATCTCCAGCGTCCCCTCGGGAAGCCCGGCGTCGCGCTCAGCGTCGGCAATGACACCTGCGGCGTCGCGCACGTCGTCAAGGCGACCAACCTTCGGGAAGACGAAGCCGTCGAGTTCCTCGCCGACCGCCTCGGCCAGGCGAGTCACCTGCTCGATGCCACGCTCACGGGCGTTGGCGTCGTCGTAGGCCCACTCGACCCGCGGGAGAATGTCCCCGGCGAAGTCGTCGGCGTGGTCCGGGATGTGTTCGATTATGTTGTCGACGGCTTCGTCTTTCATCGACGGCGCAGTGCCGTCCTCAATGTCGGGGACGAGCCAGTCGGGGGCCTGAAACCCCTCGCTGGTGAGTCCCGAGACGAGGAACTTCGCGCTGTTGTCGTTCGGTATCGCGGCCGGTGCGGTCTGGAATGTGCGACAGAGTCGTGTCATGTATCTCGCTGAATGAGTGCGGTTCGCCGGCCCGAGTAGACCGGGGTCTGGTCCTGATTGAACGCGACGTGCTCGAACGTGACCGCGCCGGCCCGCTCCGGGCCGGCGTCGGGGTCGCAGTCGAGGACGCGGGTGAAGCCGTAGACGGTGTCGCCCAGCGTGACGAAATCGTGGAACCGCTCGTCAGCGAAGCGACGCTCGCGGTAGGTCGCCTCGTCGGAGCGGGCGTGGGCCAGCGCAACCGAGCGTGTCACATCGCCGTACGCGACGATGTCGCCCGACGGCGAGTCGGCCATTTCGTCGCGATTGTGGTGCTGGCGCGCGGTGTTTAGCGTCGCCAGCGGCAGCCCGGCGACGAGCTGGTCGTCCATCGTCCGCCCGCGCTCGTGGCGGTAGGCGACGGCGGCGTTCTCCGTGTCGGCGCGTTCGAGTGCCGTCTGGAAGTCATCGAAGCGCTCCCCGGCAGGCGAGATGAGGGTGTCAGGTATCGCCGGTCCGCCCTCGTCCTGTTCGCCGACAGCTCCGCCGTCAGTGGCCGCTGGCTCGCGTCGCGGAATCATGTTCGTCCGCCGGTAGGACACCAGCGTCTCACCGGTCTCGCGGTCCCGGCCCTCCGTTTCCCAGGTGACGATACCGTACTGGGGTCTGGAGGACGATGTCTTGGTGTCGACGACAGTCGAAGTGACCGACAGCGGCGTCCCGGCCGTCACCGGCTGATGGAACGTCACGTCGTCGCGGCCGAGGAAGTAGCCGCCCTTCTCCGAGAGGTCCTCAACAGTGATGCCCATCACACACGCCAGCAGGTAATCCGGGTGAACCGGGCGCTCCTCGAAATCGCGTTCGCGGGCGGTATCGGCCCGCCAGTACGCCGGGTCGTGGTTGAGCGTCTGGCCCATCCACTGCTCGCTGCCGTGATGGGTGAGTCGGAGGCCGGGGTCGTGAGCGAGTTCGTCGCCCTCGGCGAAGAACTCGAAGAAGTGGCCTTTCTCTCGGGTGTCAGCCCTGTCCAGTAGCGGATTGAACGTCTCGTCGTCCGAGAGGTCCAGCGCGTCGGGGTCAGTCCAGTCAGTCATCAGCCGGCACCTCCTGTGTGGCGTCCCGTCTGGCAAGCGCCCGCCGCATCTCGTTCGTGACGACCATGTACCCCTCGTCGAAGCCCATGCCCGGTTTCGCGAGCACTTGCGCGGCGTCAGTCGCCAGCGCGACGTGGGCACAGGCCCGCGCGGAGGTCACGGTCTCGTTGCAGGTCCCGCCGACGTAGGCGCGGGTGTCCGTGCCGTCGCAGTACAGCACCGCTTCGGCCGAGCGCTGGATGCCGCCGAGGTCCGGCGTCTTTATTTGGACGAGGTCGGCCGCTTCCGCGTCGACGAACGCCTGCACGTCTTCGAAGGTGTTGCACCACTCGTCGGCGACGATGTCCACGTCGACGCCTGCATCGGCCAGTCCCTCGCGGAGTTCGGCCATCTCGGTTATCTGTGCCTGCCGACCGCCAGCGTCCATCGGTCCCTCAACCTGAAGGGGGTACGGTGCGGCGGCCTCCCGCAGCGTCTCGAAGTAGTCGGTCACTTCGGTCCGGTCGTACGGCGGGCCGAACACCTTCCCGAGGATGCCGTACACGTCCACGTGGAAGCGCGGCGAGTACGGCTCCGGCCCGAGCGCTGTCGCCCGGTCCGAGAGCCAGGCGAGGTAGTCACGCAGTCCTTCGCCGTTCTCGCCGACCTTCTCGACGCTGTTGAACAGGCCGTGGGGCAACACCGGCACGCCCTTGATGAGCATCTTTTCGGCGTTGATGCGGCGCTCGTCGCCCGATTGCCCGAACACCGGAACCGGCGAAGTCGCCGGCTCGGTGTCGTAGGTGTCCGCGAGTACGTCCGTCGGCGTCACCCCGCGTGCTTGCGCGGCGGCGTTCAGCAGCGCCTGCGAGACGCCGTAGCGGACCGCGGTGTGGAGCTGGTCGCCGCCCGAGCGCTGTGGGCTCATTTCCTCCAGCATCGTCGCATTGGCCCCGAACTGGGTCGCGTCCTGCCCACGGAGTGCGTCAGCGACAGCCCCCTCGACGACAGGCCGGTACTTTTCAGCCCGGAACAGCGGGTCACGGCCGCCGGCCCCCGAGTACTGGACCGCGGCGCAGTCGCCCGTTGCGATGGAGCCGTCGGCGAGTTCGATTTCAACGATGAGCGCCTCGCCGGCCTCGCGGATGCGGTCGAACCCGTCCGTGACCGGCTGGCCGTCGTAGGCGAACCCGGTCTGGGTCGCCCCATCCTTGATGGCCTGCTGGTCGTCGAAAAAGAACCCGGAGAGGCCTGGAACCGTTCGAACGTCTTCAATCCGCATCGCTTGCACCCCCTGCGGGGCTGTTGTCGCCGCCCGGCCGCCCGATGAGCTTCCCATCGCTGATGGCGTCCACGTCATCGGCGACCATCCGGAACGACTGGTCGCGGCCTTCGGTCTCGGCTCGCTCGCCGAGTCGCGCGGCGTGAATCTCCTTGATGTCGTCCGGGAGCGCGAGGTCCGCGAACTCGAAGATGCGGACCCGGCCATCGTCGTCTCTGGCCGGGAGCACCGCGCCCTTGGCGGCGTCGCTGGGCGCAAAGGGCACGTCCAGTGCCCCGCTGTCGAAGGCGTTGATAACTCCCTGTGCAACGTCGCCGTCGCCGGCCTCGTAGATAGCGTCCATCAGCGCCCGTGTCTCCCGTTCGATGAGCGCCTGTTCCTCGTCGATACCCCCGAGGTCGATATCCTGTTCAATTATCATATCGATAAGCTGTCTCGTCGTTCGCAGTCCGGCCGCGTTGGCCTCCTTCGTCGGCACGCCCTGGAACTCCTGGGCGGACTTCGTGATGACTTTGTCCGGCTGGGCGACGGCCGCTGTCGCGCCGCCGAGGCTGATGACGCCGTTTGCCCGCGCCTCGTCGGGCGGGAAGCCCCCCATCCACTCGTGGAAAACGGTCGTGACGGTCACTTCATCGCGGAGATACTCGTTGCCGAGCTTCCGCAAGGCCCGCAACGCTGCCACGTCCTGCACGAGGTTTCCGACCTGTCCGTAACCCAGTGTGAGCGACCGGACACCCTGTGTCGCGGCGAGCTCGCCCTCGACGAGCATCACCGCGATTGCGATGCTCGGTGGGACGAGCGTCCCGGTCAGCGGACCGAAGGGCTCGCGGTTGATTGTCACACCGCGCTCAGTGTAGGCCCCACAGAGCCGGTCGACGAACTGCCAGTGTTCGATGGTCGTCGCGAGGTCGTGTCGCTTCGTGTATGGGATGTTGTAAGAAATCGGTCCGCCCTCGAAGCTCTGGAAGCCGCCGGCAAGCGTGACCATCGCCAGTAGCCGGGCATCGGGCGTGCCGTGCCGGACCTCGACCGGTGCGTCGAGCGCCCGGATGAGCCGCCGGCAGTCTTCGACGCCGTGGTTCACCGCGGGGAAGCCGTTCAGTTCGTTTTCGTCGCTGCCGCGAGAGGCGGCGAGTCCCTCCTCAGCCTTCTCGTACTCGTTGTCGCGCGTGTACGAGTCGATGGTCGTCGGCAGGAGGTCCGCACCGCCCTCGTCCTGTAGATACCGCAGCAGGTCGATCTGTTCTTCGAGGCAAGGGACGCCCGCTCGCGGCTGGAGGAGCGGCTGGTCGGCGGACTCCAGCACTTGGGCGAACTGCTTTGAGGCCGGCAGCGACTCGTGGAAGGCGATGGCCTCCTCGAAGTCGACTTCGCGGCCTGTGTGCCAGTTGTCTCTGAGGTCGTTTGCGATGCGCTGTAGCTGGTCGTCGCTGAGTCGCTCGTCAGTTGGCATAGTCACCCGTCAACCCTGATCTGCTCCGCTTCTGTTGTCGTCAGTTGCAGGTCTTCGCGGAGCATCTCGATTGCCTCCTCCGGGTCCGTCTCCGCGTCGAAGACGCGGTCGAAACCCATCTGTCGGAAGGTCGCCTGCGTCTCCTCGAAGTCGGACTGTCCGACGGCGAGGTTCCCACCGACGTACGTGAGCACGTCGAGCCCAGCGTCGTCGAGCTCGTCGTGCAGCCCCTCGCAGTCCTGGCGGGCGTGCCCGTACAGCGAGGATACCAGTACTGCCTCGGCGTCATGAGATTTCGCGGCGGAGACGAACTCGTCCTGTGCGGTCTGGACACCGAGGTTGATGACCTCGAAGCCTGCGGCCGAGAGCGCCTGCTCTAGAATCGTGATGCCGACGACGTGCGCGTCGGAGCCAATCACGCCGAGGATAACGGTCCGGGGCATGTACTTCCCCGTCATCGGCGGGTAGTGATAAACCTAATGGTCTTTCATGATAATATGGCCTTAAGGAATTTATAACGGACATTCAAGAAGGTTTATGCGGCCGCCCCGTCGTGGTTTTTGCATGGGTGCGCTTGACGACTTGCGTGTGCTCGACCTGACACAGGTCCTCGCCGGACCGTACTGTACGATGTTGCTCGCAGACATGGGCGCGGACGTGGTAAAGGTCGAACGCCCCGGCGGCGACCTCATCAGGTCGAACCCCCCGTTCGTGAGTGACGGCGACGAGGAAGCCTACGGCGGCTACTTCCAGAGCGTCAACCGTGGGAAACGCTCGCTCGAACTCAACCTGGGGACCGATGAAGACCGCGAGGCGTTCCTTTCGCTCGTTGAGCGCGCAGACGTGGTGGTCGAGAACTTCAAGGCCGGCACGATGGAGAAGTTCGACTGCGGCTACGAAACGTTGCGAGAACACAACCCGGACCTCATCTACTCCTCGATTCGGGGCTTTGGCGACCCGCGAACGGGTGAAACCCACCGACAGGGCCAGCCGTCGTTCGACCTCATCGCGCAGGCGCTGGGCGGGGTCATGGAAATCACGGGGCAGTCGGACGGCCCGCCGACGAAGGTCGGCCCTGGCGTCGGCGACCTCTTCACTGCCGTACTGAACGCTGTCGGCATCCTCGCGGCCGTCCATCACCGCGAACGCACAGGCGAGGGCCAGTACGTCGATACAGCCATGTACGACTCAATGGTCTCGCTGTGTGAGCGAACGGTGTACCAGTACTCCTGTGACGGCGAGTCGCCGACCCGGCAGGGGAACTCTCATCCGACGCTGTTCCCGTACGACTCCTTCGAAGCCGCCGACGGCCACGTCGTCATCGCGGCGTTCGCCGACGGTCACTGGGAGGCGCTGTGTGAAGCGATGGAACGCCCGGACCTCGCCGCGGAGTACCCCGACGCCGGCAGCCGGATTGCGAACCGCGAGTCGCTGCGGGCCGAAATTGCGGAGTGGACCGCCGCTATCGATTCGGAAACGCTCCTTGACCTGCTTGAAGGGCGCGTGCCGGCTGCACCGGTCCAGAACACCGCCGATATCTTCGACGACCCGCACATCCACGACCGCGAGATGCTCGCCGAGGTGGACCAACCGGGCGCGGACGACCGGATGACCATCGCCGGCAGCCCAATAAAGATGACCGAGACGATGCCCTCGCCCGGCGGTCGTGCGCCGCTGCTAGACGAGCACAGGACGGAACTGCTTGATGAGGCTGGGGTCGATACGGGAACCAATCGAGTGGAAAGCGACGACTAATCGGTAACTGCCGGCAATTTTCACCACATCAGGGCAGGACCATTATCTATCATGAGCCGTAGAATAGGCTATGGTCGAAGTTCCAGATGCGCTCAGTACATTGTTCAGTGCCCAAATAGAGACGGACGGGGACCGATATATTGTTGAAATTCCGAAAAGTGAGGTATCTCACGGTGCAGTCTCGCCGGGCGAGACCTACCGCGTCGGCCTGCTCTCGCAGGTCGACGCCAGTGCGTCGGCAACAGCCCAACCGCAGACGCCCAAACAGGACACCGACCCGGAACGAGCCAACACCGGCGTCCCGCAACCGCCAGTCGACGAGGGCGAAATCCGAAACGTGACCATCGAATCGCTGGGCGACCAGGGCGACGGCATCGCCAAGGTTGAACGCGGATACGTCGTCATCGTCCCCGACGGCGAGCCGGGCGATTCGCCGACCGTCGAAATCGAGACCGTCCAGGAAAACGTCGCGTTTGCGAGCGTCGTCGACAACGACGGCCACACTGTATAGCGGTATCGTCGCGTTTTCAGCGGCTCAGTGACCGCCGGGCTGGCCAGACTACGGGGCCGGAGCAAACTGTCACGGCAGGGTCGTTCAACCGACAGACCCCTACTTGAATGGAATCTGTCGGACGTGGTAGAGGTCGAAGAACGACTAGTAATCACAGCATCACAAACGTTTATATGATTTAAATCCGGTATTTAAAACACTATATGGTCGACCCAAAAGAGAGCATTGACATCGAAAATGTCGTTGCTTCGACCGGTATCGGACAAGAACTCGACCTTGAGAGCGTCGCGATGGACCTCGAGGGAGCCGACTACGACCCCGAGCAGTTCCCGGGCCTCGTCTATCGGACACAGGACCCCAAATCCGCCGCGCTCATCTTCCGGTCGGGCAAGATCGTCTGCACGGGTGCGAAATCGACAGACGATGTCCACCAGAGTCTGCGCATCGTCTTCGACAAGCTCCGTGACCTGAACATCCAGGTCGACGACGACCCCGAAATCGTCGTCCAGAACATCGTCAGCTCCGCTGACCTCGGAAGCTCGCTCAACCTCAACGCCATCGCTATCGGCCTCGGGCTTGAGAACATCGAGTACGAGCCGGAGCAGTTCCCGGGCCTCGTCTACCGACTCGACGAACCCGACGTGGTCGCGCTGCTGTTCGGTTCGGGGAAGCTCGTTGTCACCGGTGGAAAGCGCAAAGAGGACGCCGAAGAAGCCGTTGACACCATCGTCGAGCGGCTGAGCGACCTCGGCCTGCTGGACTAACGGCTCAGTGCCAGTGACTGGGCGGCGGCCAGTCACAGCCCGTTTTTCGGTTCACTGCGGTCCCGACGCGACGCGCACAGAGCGATTGCGACGGACAGGAACCCCGCGGTTCAAATACCGGGACGACTAACCCCGTTCCGATGGGAGACCCCGCCTCGACGGGCACAGAGTCCTGGCGCACGTATTTCGGCTTCGACGAGCCCTACGAGAATCAGGCCGACGCCGTCGAACGAGCCATCGAGGCGGGCAAGGCACGCGGCTTTCTCGCGATGGAAGGTCCGTGCGGAACGGGCAAGACGATGGCCGCGCTCACCGCTGGCGCAACGCTAGTCCGCGATACAGACCTGTACGAGCGAATGGTCGTCGTCACGCCGGTCAAACAGCAACTCCAGCAGTTCGTCGACGACCTCCGAGCGCTTAACGCTGGAATCGACGAGCCGTTCGACGGCATCTCACTGGTCGGCAAGCGCGACCTCTGTCCGTACGGTCGTGAGGGCCAGTTCCCGGACGACGTAGGGACACACGACCGCTGTGAGGACCTCAGGGAGGCGACGGCGCGGTTAGTTGAGGACGACGGGCGCTCGGACGGCGCGGCCGTCGCGGACGCTGCAATCGCCGGTGAGGCTGACGATGACCAGTGGTGGGACCCGCGGAAAGGACAGGACCTCGCCGCGGCTGCACGCCCAGATGCGGTCGAGCAATCGACCCTTGGCGACGACACACTTCAGACGGCCGGCGCAGCCTCGCCGTACCGGCAGGCCCAGCCAACGGCTCCAGAGTCGATGGCAGAGGGGTCAGACCCGCCGCTGTACTGTCCGTTCGAGGCGGACTGGTACGCCCGCAACAAGGGCTCGCCCGTCGACTTCTCGGCCGGGGACGAGCACGTGGTGACGATGGACGACTACCTCCCGGCGGCAACGGAGCGCGGGACCTGCCCGCACCGGGTCATGAGCGTGATGCTGAACGAGGCTGACGTTATCGTTGGGAACTACAACCATCTGTTCGACCCGGGCTCTCGCCCGCTGCTGTCTGACGTACTCGACAATCAGACGCTCGTCATCGTAGACGAGGCGCACCGACTCGAAGAGCGCGTGCGAGACCTCCTGTCGGACCGCCTCGGCCGTCAGAGCATCGTGCAAGCGCGCAACGACTGCACGACACTCATCCAGCGCGCCCAGCAGAGCGCCGACCACAAGGCACAGGTCCGTGAGGTGCTGTCAGCCCGCGAAGTCCCGCTGGATGCAGTTGACCAGGCCCGAAAGTTCTACGACGACCTCGTTCGGTGGCTCGACAACCGCATCGAATCCTTCCTCGACGCCGAACACGAGGGCTGGCGCGCGGACCCGTCAAGCCTCCCCGAGCACGACAGGGAGATTCCGCTTCGGGACCCCGACACGGTCGAACAGGACGAACTGACCGAGTGGGCCGAGCGCAAGGGCTATGACGGCTCGCTGTCGAAGGTTGGTGCGGCCGTCGAGGACGCTATCGACCAGCTCGGTCTGACCCGCCAGCCGGTGTGTGCCGCTGTCGGCGTGCTGGCCGGGCAGTGGTGGGAGCGCGACCACGCAACGTTCCTCCGGGAGATCGAACTGGAGCATTCGCCGAACCACGGCCAGACCCTTGATGCCGATTACCAGGCCGTCTACACGCCGGGACTGCTGTGTTACAACTGCATGCCAGCGACGGCCCTGCGTAACGTCTTCGACGACCTCGGCGGCGGTATCCTGATGAGCGCGACGCTGGAGCCGCTGGACGTATTCACCCGCGTGTCGGGGCTGGACTCGATGGCCGAGACGGGCTCGACGGCCCCCGACGAGCAATCCGGCGACGGACGGCCGGTCCGGTCGACGACCTACGACCTGCCGTTCCCGCCTGAGAACCGGGCGTCGTACCTCGTCGACGCGACACCGTTTACCGCACGCAACCGCGGCGACCCCGGAACGATGCGGCCGCTCGGCGACAACTGGAATCCAACGCGAGACGAGTACGCACAGGCGCTACGCGCGCTGGCCCGCTCACCGGGCAACGTCATGGTGGCGATGCCAAACTACCGGGAGGCGCGCTGGGCCGGCGCATACCTGCAAGACGCCGTCGAGAAGCCGGTCCTCGTGGACGAGTCATCGAGCAACGAGGAGACCGAACGGCTGAAACGCGAGTTCTTCAGCGGCGATGGAAAAGTCATGGTCACATCGACTCGCGGGACGCTGACCGAGGGCGTCGACTACGACGGCGAGAAGCTCTCGACCTGCGCGGTCGTCGGCATCCCGCTGGTGAACATCGGGTCGCCACGTGTCCGGGGTGTCCAGCGCGCCTATGGTGACGCCTTCGGCGAGGACAACGCCTTCGAGTATGCCCTGACAGTTCCGGCTGTGCGGCGCGCGCGCCAGGCCATCGGCCGCGTCATCCGTGGCGTTGACGAGGTCGGGGTGCGGGCGCTGGTCGGCCGACGGTACACGCCGGACGCGCGGCATTCGGTGTCTCCGTACCTGCCCGCCGGCGAGCGCGAGGAGTTCACCCGGATGACGCCGGATTTCCTCGCGAGCCAACTGGATTCGTTCTGGGCCGACCACCGTGCCAATTAACCGGAATATTTCGTTGGCAGCGGAAGGCATATACATCGTGGAACGAGTGTACCTATAGATGCCCGAGTGTCAGAACTGCGGTGAATTTGTAACCGAGCAGTACGTACGGGTTTTTACACCAGAAGCCGTCGAAGGCCATGGCCCCCGGGTCTGTCCAAACTGTGAGGACAAACTCCGGGACGGCGCGGATGTCCGTGAAGCGCGGTCCTCGAGACAGTAGGACAACTCCTTTTCGGGAAGTACTCAAGGCCAGACAAGCGTAGCTTCTGGCATGAGCGAACTCGACGTCGAAGCGGTCGACGATATTAATGCACCCGCAGGAATCGATGCGGCGGAGTACGTCCTCTACGGCGGAAAAGGCGGCGTCGGCAAGACAACGTGTGCTGCGGCCACCGCGCTGGCCTCCGCGCGCGACGACACGGCGACGCTCGTCGTCTCTACGGACCCTGCCCACTCCCTGTCGGACACGCTGGATGCGGATATCCCGGCAACGCCGACGCGCATCCGCGAGGACATCCCACTGTACGCCGCGGAGATCGACCCGGAGGCCGCCGTCGGCGAGGGACCGCTCGGTGTCGAGGAGGACGCACTGGGTGGCGTGGGCGAACTGCTCGGCGGCGACGGGATGTTTGGCGGAGGTGCAGGCGGTGCAGCGGGCGCAGGTCAGGCCGAGGACCCGATCGGCGGTGAGGAGGGGCTTCTCGGCGGGTCGATGCCCGGAGCCGACGAGGCTGCGGCGCTCCGCCTCCTGCTGGATTACGTCGACGACGACCGCTTCGACCGCGTCGTCATCGACACCGCCCCGACCGGCCACACCCTCCGGTTGCTGGAACTCCCTGAGACGATGGACTCAATGGTCGGGAAGATTCTGCAACTCCGCGAGCGGTTTTCGGGGATGATGGACAACCTCACCGGCATGTTCGGCGACGATCAGGACGTCGACGCCGAGGCCGGCATCGAGGACCTGCAGGAGCTTTCGGACCGCATTGAGCACCTCCGGGGGATTCTACAGGACCCACAAAAGACGGACTTCCGAATCGTGATGGTGCCCGAGGAACTGTCCGTTGTCGAATCCGAGCGTCTGCTCGCCCAACTCGGCGAGTTCAACATCCCCGTCAGCACCGTCGTCGTCAATCGAGTGATGCAAGACCCGAGCGAGGTGCTTGGCGAGGACGTGGACATCGCCGGCCCGAACCACGCCGACTGCGAGTTCTGCGCGCGGCGCTGGCAGGTACAGCAAGACGCGCTGGCCCGGTCACAGGACATGTTCCGCGGCCACGACGTACGCCGTGTGCCGCTGTTCGCCGAAGAAGTGCGCGGCGAGCGACTGCTGTCGGTTGTGGCAGCCTGTCTGGACTAAACTGAGCGGGGCAGTGATTAGCGTGTCAGCTTCCGGATGACACCGAACGCTGCGTCGCGCCACCGCGCCGGCAAGTAATCGAGCATAAGCAGTAGCTGTGCGCCCTGTCCGACCGGATACCGCGGTTCAGGGTCGCTGGCGTTGGCAGCGTCACGGATAGTCAGCGCAACTGTCCCGGGCGTGACAGAGAGCGCGTCCTGAATGCCGACGAGGTTCGAATCCTCGTGGGCTTGATACAGCCAGTCGTACGCGCCGGACGTATCAAGGTCATCGAGTTCCTCGTCGGCGCGGTTGTCGAAGTTGGTCTCAACCGGCCCGGGTTCGACGAGCACCACGTCGATGCCGAACTCCTCGACCTCCATCCGGAGCGCGTCACTGAGTCCCTCGAGCGCGAACTTCGAGGCGGCGTAGCTACCCTGATTGGGGAAGGCGATACGGCCCGCGACGCTGGAGACGTTCACGATGGTTCCGTTCTCGCGAGCCCGCATGTGCGGGAGCACTTCACGGATGAGTCGGTGCGGGCCGTAGAGGTTCACGTCAAACTGGTCGTGCAGGTCCGCCGTCGACACATCCTCAACCGCGCCGAACTGCGCATAGCCGGCGTTGTTTATCAGGCAGTCGAGTCGCCCTTCGGACTCGATAAGCGCCTCAACGACCCGCTCGCACTCCCGCGGATTCGTCACGTCAAGCTCAGCGGTTTTACAGCCTGCATCTTCGAGGTCTTCGATGTCCGATTCCTCGCGGGCGGTCGCCCAGACAGTCCAGTCGTCGGCCAGGAACGCCTCGGCACTCGCCCGCCCGATACCCGAGGACGCCCCCGTAATCAGCACCGTCTTCGCCATGTGTTGGCCGGGAGAACACACCCCGGGAAGTTATACTGTCGGTTATCCGAACGAGCTACTCGACGGTTGCCTTTGCCTCGTCGGCGTAGCTGTCGGCCAGCCGGGTCGGCTCGGGGAGCTTGTAGCCGTCGGCGGTAGCTTCGACGATATCCGCCGCCGTGCTTGCGCTGACGCGATGGCCGGGGCTGACGATGAGCGGGTTGATGTGCCGATTCGGTGAGTCGTACTGGCGCGTCTGGAGTGCGTGGCCAATTACTGTCCCGTCGGGGCAGGTCTCGACGCTGTCGTCGGCTGTAATCGGAATCCGCGTCCCTTCCGGGTATCTCTCGTCGAGGGACTGCTCCGGTGTGCCACAGAGGAGGTTCTTTGCGACGCCGACGGCCGGCACGTCCAGCGTGACGCCGATGTGTGTCGCCAGCCCGGCTTCCCGGAAGTGGATGCGGCCACTACCGTCGACAAGTACCACGTCGGGGTCAGTCTCTAGCTCCGCAAACGCGGCCAGAATTGCGCCGCCCTCACGGAACGACAGCAGGCCGGGAATGTACGGAATCTCGGTGCGTTCGACGGCGCTGACTCGCTCGATGACCTCACCGTTCTGTAGCACGACAATCGCCGAGACGGCCTTGTCGTCGACGAACGCTTGGTCGACGCCAGCGATGAATGGCGGCTCCGTTCGGTCGTCGGCGCTGGTGCTCAGTGTCGTCTGGTCGACGTCCGGTGCATCTCCGGTGCGCGTGATCGCCTCGGGCAAAACGTCCATCTCGTCCTCGAACCGCGCCGCCGCCGCGATATCACGTTGCAACTCCTCCATCTCAGTCTGCGAGAGCGACGGGTCGGGAACGAATTCGGGGCGAACCGGGTGCACCGTCATGGACGACGCCGGCCCGGACCGCCGGGACCGCCCGGTCCACCAGGGCCGCCGGGGCCGCCGCCACCGCCGAACTGTATCTGGCCGGGCATCCGGGTCTGGCCCTTGATTTTCTGGCCGTACCAGAGCCCGATGATGAGGCCGATAAGATGGGCGAGATGCGCGATGTTGCCACCAAGCAGGCCGGCCCCCATCGGATTGAGCGACCCGAAGATGCTCAACAGGAAGTAGAAGCCGGTGATCGCCCAGATCGGGACGGGAATCAGGAAGTACAGGTAGACGCGGAGGTCCGGTTTCAGGACCGTCAGGAACGCCATGATCGCCAGCGCCGCGCCACTGGCTCCGAGGACACCAGCAGACGTTCCCTGCACCGTCTGGATTGCGATCTGTCCGAGGCCTGCCAGCGCGCCGGACACGAGGAAGAAGACCGCGAACTTCTTCGACCCGATCTGCTGCTCGACGAGTCGGCCGAAGAAGTAGATGATAATCCCGTTTCCGAAGATGTGATAGAATCCGAAGGGGGCGTGTGAGAACACGGACGTAACCCAGGTCCAGACGTACTCAGGGTTGTTCGGATGGAGAACGAACAGCGTCTGGAACGCTTCGCGGCCAAGCGAGAGGATAACAATATGTTCGAGAATGAACACAATTCCCATAATCGCCAGGAACAGATACGTGACGTTCCCCCGGAAGTACGCCAGCGGACCACCGGGCCCGGTGTCGATACCGAACCGGTCGGCGACACCGCCGCTCCCTGATGTCTGGCCAGTATTTACACTCTCGTCGAACCCGCTGTCGAACACGCCGCCCGGATCGCTCCAGTTGTCCAGTCCGGGGCAATCGTGGGCCTCGGGAAGCCGGTGTTCCGCACAGTAGGTCCCCCCACAGTGCCCACACTGGTACGGCATGTTCTCCTGCTTTCCACAGGCATCGCACTCCGACATTATACTACGGTAGGAGTGGACGGTGGAAAGGGATTGTGCTTATACTGTCGGCTGTTCGTCTGTGACAACTCTCGCCTTCGTGAGAGAGCTGATATCTCGTAACAGGGACAGTCAACAGCAGGACAGTGGACCGGCCACCGATCGATTATCGCGTAGCTGAGAAGTACCCTGCAAAACCGTACGAGCCAGCGAGCAGCACACAGCAGTCAAACGGCGATTCACTCGCCAATATCGGGGTTGGTTTCAGCGTCTCGAAGCACACCGATCCACGCCGGTTCGCCATCGTACTCGATGGACCCGCCGGAGACCTCGATGGTCCGCGTTTCGCCGTTGGCCTGTCGGCCCTCAAACTTCGAATGGAACGTATCGAGTTCGTCTGAGTCCGCTGCTCGGAGTGACTCGGGAAGTCGGTCGCCGTCGCCCTCTGCCGTGAGGAGAGCCGGGGATTCGTCGATGAGTTCACTCTGGTCATAGCTGAAAATGTCGGCCAGCTTCTGGTTCACGTAGACAAACGTCCCGTCCTGAATGATACAGACGCCCGCCAGCTCCTGTTCGACGAGCCGTTGATACCACGAGAGGGCGTTCCAGAACCGCTGCTCGGTTCGATGTTGCTCGACGGCATTTTCGATTCGGTTGGCGAGAACATCGTATGTGTCTGACCGCCCTCCCTTCTGCATGTAGTCCGTAACGCCCGACGCGATTGCCTCGCTCGCGATCTCTTCGCTACCTTTGCCAGTGAACAGAATAAATGGGATATCCTGATACTGCTCGCGGACGAGTTCCAGAAACTCCAGCCCATCGGTGTTTGGCATATCGTAATCGCTGACGATACAGTCGACCTGCTCTGTCCGGAGGAAATCGAGCGCGGCGACGGCGCTGGTCTTCGTCACGACATCGAAGTCGTCGTTAATGCGTTCGAGATACACCTCGACCAGTTCACCCACCTGTGGGTCGTCGTCGACGTGCAACACGGTACACTGCTGGGACTGCTCGACTTTCGCCAGCGGAATCGGGACCTCTGCCCGCATCTCGTCGCGTCGGTCTACTGATTCAGTCCGGAGAAGCGGTGTATGCCGTGTTGCCACGCGTCGGCTCCCGCTGATGGCTGCACTGGAGAGCTCCACTGTCTTGTCTCCGAGCCGCCACTGTTCCTCAGAAGCCATCTTTCCCCCCGGTGCTGCCGACACAGAAGCCGCTAGCACTCATCCATTCCATCAAATTAGTAGCGATTGCTGTATACATTGACTTCCCTACAACCGGCCCCCGAAGCGAGCTGGTAGAGCATGCATACTTCGGATAGCTGTCAGACAGTTCCCATTCAAACATCAATACCCAATCCTGTTCACTAGTTACGTACCAATCTACTAAACGCTACTGATGGGGGGTATTGTTGGATGGCCTCTCATGCGTACGCACGACCCGTGCGTGTAATTTTCCCACTAAACACGCGATTTAACTCTTGTATCGGTTGATTTCTGGATTTATCTTTTAATTCTATGCTTAATACAATATATAATATGTAGGAACCCTTCAAATAAATTTAATTATCTCCCACCCAACATCCAATTCGTATCATGTCCGATACTACCATGCGCGAATACCTCGCAGAGCACCCAAAAATGGCCGGCGCACTGTTCACCCTCCTGATGCTACTGTCACAGGCAGGGACTGCAGCAGCTAATAACAACGTGTATGCCGGTCCCTAACAACTTAAACCGTTGAAATTCCAGAGGGGCCATCCCTGGCCGGTCTGGGCAAACACAAAAAAGTAGTTACTGAATATCCGGCAAATTCAGCGAGTTACTCCAGTAAAGGTTCTTGCCCGTTCTAACGGGTACCTCCTGCATCTGTAGGAAATCAACCAACTCAGATTTGGGAATATTATAGCTCCCGATAGAGCCAGAAGTTAGATGATATTCATCGCATTCACTAAAAAACGGAAATAGTATCGCACCTATATTTTTATAATCTGTGGGATATGTCTCCATCTCTACACAGTACCCTGTTTCAGCTTCAGAGATATGGAGCAAGTTTGGCGCTCCGTTCTCTGTCTGCCCAACAGTAACACCACCGTCACCCACGACAATATACTGCCCACCGAGAATACTCTCATCGCGGGCAATAGTAAGCGCCGCTCGGAGAGGGAAGCCGCAGTTCAACAACCGTGCGACAGTCTCACCGATGCGAACCGCACCGTCGTTTAGTACTTCGTTAAGCGTGACGATGCCAGCGATTGCGCCCTTTTCGACGAGCGCCAGACCCTGATTGTAGGAGTTGCAGGCGTTCAGCAGGAACGTATCGACCCCTACAGAGTCGACCGTCGTTACGTCCAGTTTGCCGTCGCGGCAGACGAAGCCGTCGTGTTCGGTGTGGCCGATATAGTGGAAGAACTCTGCGTCGGTCGTGAGGACCGTTCTGAGTTCCGCCGTCGTCAGGTTGTCGTGGACCGTGACATCGAACGGCAGGTCGTCGCGGGTGCCATACACTTCGTCGACGAGCTGTCGTTCCTCGTCCATCCGGGCGTCGTTCTGGACGACTCGAATCGTGATATCATCGGCGTTCGTATCGCGGTCGAGTCGGTGTTCGAACGCCGCTTTGGTCAGCTTGCTCGCACCGATAGGAATGCTGTCCCCGATCCAGGCCTGTTCGAGTGAGTCGTGGGCCTGTGGCTCGACGTAGTCCGTATCTGGTGGCGCGGTGGCAGTGTCTGAACTCGCAGCACGAGTGATGACATCGTCGCGGGTGAACTCGGCCTCGGCCTCCGCCGGAACGCTCGCCTGGTTCAGCCGCTGTTGCTGGTGCGTTCGGACGATAGCGAGGTCATCGACGACGTACGGGAGCTGTTCCGCGTTCGCCGGCACCGGGTCGATGTGCGTTGTCAGCCGCCACTTCGGGATGTGGTCCTCAATAACGTCGTACGGGACCTGCAGATAGGTGGCGACCTGCTCCGCCAGTGGTTGCTGGTACAGCGACTGGAAGTCGAGGTCGACGTAGGGCTCGATAGCTGCTCGCTCGTGCAAGTCGATCTGGTGGAACCCCTCAGTGCGTGTGACACAATCGAGGAAGAAGAGACGCTTGAGCGTGCGTCCGACCTCGGATTCGAAGCCTCGTGCGGTATCGAGCGAGTACGTAAATCCCGTGTCGGTCGTGAGCCGTGGCTCGGATGCGGGGACGAGCGAGGCTCCGAGGTAGTACGAAAGCGGCGCGGCGACGAAGATAGACGCGAGATCGGGCGGGAGTTCGAGCGTGACACCGGTATCCGGACTGTCGATATCCGCTGGGATGTCCAGCGTATCACCGATTTCAAGCGCCGGCGGGTGGCCGCGGAGCGTCGGATAGGAGCGCTCGGGGTCGTGGGCCTTGAGCGCCGACCCGAAGGTTTCGACCGCGGCCATCACGTCAGCCGGCTGCTCGGTCGTCGTGACCGTGGCAGCCGGCCGGTCGTGCTGGGAGCGAGCGCCGATGAGCAGGTCCGTCGGAGCGTCGAACTCGATTCGGGTCCGGTCCGAGTCGACGGTGACCTCGACTTCGGCGTCCTCGACCCGCATATACGTCTTGATCTGCGTCAGCGGGTCAAGGACGTAGTCATCCGCCGGCAGCGTCTCAGACTCGAACTGCGCAACCTCGGCGGCTATCGCTCCGTCGTCGTCACGGACGTACACCATGACCACCGTCGGTAGTTCGATAGCGCGCGTCCGTATCCGGACAGCGTCCCCGACGGGATACTGAAACACGTCGGCCGCCGCCTCCCTGAGCGCGATTGGCGTCGGCGTGTGTATCCGGTAGCGCTGGCGCTCGATCTGGTCAATGACCGCGAGCCCAGGACGGTCGTCAAGCGGTTCGAACGTTAGAGTCATATAATAAACGAGGGGGACAGTATTACTCTCGTACAATGAGAATGGCAGAGACAATGAAAAAGATATCGCCGACCTCGTTTTATTTCAGTCAGGACCGTTCACAGCGTCTCCCTGAAACACGGAGGCTGAACGGACACATGTGGGTAGAGCAAAAACAGGCGACGCCGTACAACCGCTGGCGACCGATGGGCGAAGCGGGTAAGGGCAACCCGGTCTAAGACGCTGCTAGTGAAAGAGTTCGAGCGCAAACAGTTGCTGGAGCGCATCGAACGCGACAGCGCGACCGTCGGTGCGAACATTCCCGATGAAATCACCGTGCAGGGCGAGGAGATCGAACTCCAGTCGTTCGTCTTCGAGATCAAGCGTCGGGAGACAATTCCGCGGGGCGAGCGCGAGCGCGTCGAGCAAGCGAAAAAGAACCTGCGGCGCGAGCGTCTCCAGCGCAAGCAACGGATCGAGGACAATGAAGTGAGTTACGAACGCGGCGAGGAGCTTGCCACGGCCATTATCGGCATCGACCGGGCGCTCAACGCCCTCGAACAGCTCGGTGCGGCCAACATCGAGCAGGAAGCGCAGGCTCAGGAGACAGCCGACAGGAAACGCTGGATGAAGTTCCTGCAGAAAGCGCTTGGACACGAGGACGCAGACTCCGGCACGGGTCGTGCCGGACGGAGCTACTAACATGAGCCGGAACGACGAAATCGCAACACTGCTCGAAGAGTTCGCCGACCTGCTAGACGCCAAAGGCGTCGAGTACAAGCCCCGGGCCTACCGCCGGGCGGCCGAGAACATCAGGGACTTCCCCGGCGCAATCGAGGGGCTGGCCGCCGAGGGCGAAGACAGCGTCGGTGAAATAGACGCCGTCGGCGACGCCATTTCTTCGAAGGTGGTCGAATACGTCGAGACCGGCGAAATCGAGGAGCTGACCGAACTCCGCGAGGAGCTTCCCGTCGAGATGGACGCACTCACAGCGGTCGAGGGGGTTGGGCCGAAATCCGTCGGCTCGCTGTACGAGGCGCTGGGCATCACCACCCTTGATGAACTGGAAGCCGCCGCCGAGGCCGGCGAGATACAGGCGGTGTCGGGCTTCGGCGCGAAAACAGAGCAGAACATCCTCGACAACATCGACTTCGCCCGTGAGGCCCACGAGCGGTCGCTGCTCGGCGAGGCCCGACCGTACGGTGACCGGATTCGGAGTTACATGGCCGCCGGTGACGCCGTGACCGAGTGCGCGCTCGGCGGCTCGATTCGCCGCTGGCGGCCGACTATCGGCGACGTGGACGTGCTCGTCGGGAGTACCGACGCTGAGGCCGTCGTCGAGCGGTTCGCCGACTGGGAGGGACTCGACCGGGTTATCGAGTCCGGCGAGACGAAAGCCAGCGCCTACGCGGACGACGTTCGGGTCGACCTTCGAATCGTCGACCCATCGGAGTTCGGTGCGGCGCTGCAGTATTTCACCGGCAGCAAGGACCACAACGTGGCAGTCCGAAACCGCGCCATCGAGCGGGACCTGAAAGTCAACGAGTACGGCGTCTTTGATGTCGAGGACGTCGAAGACGATGACCAGCGGGCTGGCGAACTGGTGGCCAGCGGAACCGAGGAAGCGGTGTACGACGCACTGGGAATGGACTGGGTTCCGCCGGAACTCCGCGAAAACCGTGGCGAAGTCGAAGCCGCCGCGAACGGGACGCTCCCCGACCTCCTCGCCAAGGGCGAAGTCCGCGGTGACATCCATACCCATACGAACTGGTCGGACGGCAGCAACAGTATCACGGAGATGGTCGAGGGCGCGGCCGCGTTCGGCCACGACTACCTCGCCGTCACGGACCACGCGACCGGGCCGGGGATGGTCGGCGGCGTCGGCGTCCCGGACGAGAAACTCCGCGAGCAGTTGACCGAGGTCGAATCGGTTGCGGCGGATGCTTCCATCGACGTGTTCACCGGCGTCGAGGCCAACATCGCCGCGGACGGCAGTGTCTCGCTCGCCGACGACCTGCTGGCAGAACTGGATGTCGTGGTCGCCTCGCCACACGCCGCGCTGGACGGGGACGGCACAGACCGCCTCGTCGCGGCCGCACAGCACCCCGACGTGAACGTCATCGGCCACCCGACGGGGCGCTATCTGAACCGTCGAGAAGGGCTGGACGTGGATGTGGAGCGGCTCGCATCTGTCGCTGCCGACAACGACACGGCGCTGGAAATAAACGCCAACCCCGCCCGGCTGGACCTCGGCGGTGGCGCGGTCAAGCAGGCCGTTGAGGCTGGGGCGACAATCGCCATCAACACAGACGCCCACAGCCCGGGTAACTTCGAACTCTTGCGCTACGGCGTCCACATGGCTCGGCGGGGCTGGGCCGAGACGGACAACGTACTGAACACCCGCGACGCCGAGGGCCTCCGCGAGTTCCTCGATGCCTGAGCACACCCCTAGCGACCGACTCGCGCTCGATGCGATGCTCGGCAAACTCGCCACCTATCTGCGGATGTGTGGCTACGACACGGCGTACGCGCCGGACCGGGACGCCGAGGCCGATGACGACCTCCTCGACATAGCGGAACGTGAGGACCGGCTGATGATTACCCGGGATAGTGACCTCGCCACCCGCGCACCCGAGAGTGTGCTCCTCAGCGAGCGGGAGATTGAAGACCAGCTGCGAGAACTCGCAGACGCCGGCTTCCGCCTCTCGCTGGCTCCGGAGCCGGACTACTGTGGCGTCTGCAACAGCCCGGTCGAGGAAGTCGACCCGGTAGAACCGACGCCGGAGTACGCACCGAGTGCAGGTGACGAGCGGGTCTGGCGCTGTACCGACTGCGGGCAACACTTCTGGAAAGGGAGCCATTGGGCGTCAGTCGAGGCGACGCTGGAAGACGTATAGAATACAGAAAATTACCGGGCGTCGCTACAGTTCTTCAGCGACGGCGACAGCCTCGTCGGTCGTCCCCTCGACGACCACGCCAGTCGTGACATCGTCTTCAGTCCAGTAGACCACAGCCCTGTCGCCGCGTTCGATTGCGGTCGCGTTCTGGCCGTTCACCTGCACCGCCGTCCCGTTCTCCGCATCGTCCAGATAGCTCGATGCGCCGGTCGCGGTCAGAACCGTCACGTTCTCGCCGTCAGTGTCGTACTGTTGTGCCACAGCCGTACTCTCGGGCCGGCTAATGTACCGGGCTTCTTCGAAGGTCCCGTTCTCGTACTCTGGCAGGTCCAGGTCCGTCGCGGACTGGGCTGCGTCGTATGAGTCGTACGTCTCGACGGTCGTAACGGCAACTCGGTCAGCCGGTGGGGCGAACTGGCTGTCGTCGATGCTGACGTTGAAGTTCGTCTCCTCGACGGTGAGTTCCGTCCGGTTCGTCCCGTCGTCAGTGGTCATCTTGTGGACGCGGTAGTCCTCAGTATCGACCCACAGCGTCGTGTTCGGCGCGTCGATGCTCTCGTTGGTCGGTTCGAGGTCGAGAACGTACGTCGATTCGCCGTTGACCTCCTCAGTTCCCCGGAGCGTCGCAGTGACGTTCTCCTCGGGAACCGGGTCGGTGGTGTCGTTCATCGCCACGGATTCCTCGGTCAGTTCGCGGGCATACGACTGGTTCTCGCCGACCGCCCAGACGACGGTCCCATTCGTCCCCATCTCGTAGGACCGGTTCTCACTCGTGACGGCGGCCCACGTCTTGTTCGGCTCAGCGGCAGCGTACTCCACCGTCGCAGTCTTCGATTCCGAGTCGTTCGTGACGGTCACTGTCGTGGTCCCGGTAATTGTCTCGGCTGCGTCGTAGCGCTGCTCGGTCTCGTCGAGCACGTCGTCGCCGGATGGCTGCCCCATCTGCTCGAAGCCGGAAACGCCGGCGACTGCCCCCACAGCCAGCAGTCCGATGGTGACAAACACAGCGACGATAGCCAGTCTCCGTCCGGTATCGGCTGTCATTGTCCAGCCTTAGGACTGGAATGGTAAGTGGGTTGCTCCTGTCACAGCGCGGACTACTATGACAGAGGGCGAACCCCTCATTGCCGTCCAGTCCGTACGCGTGGCCGTGAGCGAGTCAGCGAACACGACTGTCCGCGTCGACGGCGTCAGCAAGCAGTACGACCTCGGCGGGACGGTGACGGCGCTGGACGACGTGAGTCTGGACCTGTCGGCGGGGTCGTACACGGCGGTGATGGGACCGAGCGGCTCCGGGAAGAGCACGCTGTTGAACCTCATCGGCGGGCTGGACACGCCGTCGTCGGGGCAGGTCGTGGTCAACGGACAGGACGTTTCGGCGGCCAGCGAGGCCGAGCGGGCCGACATCCGCGGGACAGAGGTTGGGTTCGTCTTCCAGACGTTCAATCTCATGCCGCGACTCTCCGCGGTGGAAAACGTCGCTCTGCCGCTGGTCTTCGACGGTTGGGACCGCGCCCGTCGCCGCGAGCGGGCGAGGTCACTCCTCTCTGAGGTTGGACTCGGCGACCGCACCGACCACGTCCCCTCGGAACTCAGCGGCGGCCAGCGCCAGCGGGTCGCCATCGCCCGTGCGCTGTCGACCGACCCGGCGTTGATTCTCGCCGATGAGCCCACCGGCAACGTCGACACGGACACCGGTGCACAGATACTCGACCTGTTCGATGACCTCCATGCGGCGGGCAATACGTTCCTGCTGGTGACCCACGAGCGCCACGTCGCCGAGCGGGCGGAGCGAATCGTCCACGTCGAAGACGGCCACATCCAGTCCGTCGAGGACGTCTCCGGGGGCGAACACTGATGGACACCAGCGAGAGCGTCCGCATCACGCTCCGGTCTATCAGGGCGCACAAGCTCCGGTCGGCGCTGACGGTCGTCGGCGTCGTTATCGGCATCGCGTCGGTCATCACGTTCGCCACGTTCGGGGCCAGTGTTGAGGCCGAAATCGTCGGCGACATCGAGACATCGAACGCAGGCAACATCTACGTGTTCGGAACCCCGTCCGGCGATGACGACTTCGACCGGACCCTCCAGCCGGTGTTTACCGAGCACGACATTCAGGAGCTAGAGGGGATTGCTGGGGTACAGGCGGTGCTCCCGCGTGGTATCGTCCAGACACAGTCGGTACGGCACGGGAATCAAACGCTTGCTAGACAGCAGGTCACAGCGACGCGGCCGGCCAGCTTCACGCCGGGGGTCCTCGTCGAGGGGCGCTCCTTCGAGACCGACGAGAATGCCGTCGTTGTCAACGAACGCATGGCCGGCTCGTTCTCCGAGAACCTCACCACCGGTGAGCGCCTCACGATGACGATGCCTGACGGGAGCGAGCGGAACGTTACTGTCGTCGGCGTCGTCAACGGGACTCGCGGGGAAGTCCCGGTTAGCGAGTTCGCCCGTCAGCCCCGGGTGTACGTTCCTATCGACGCCTTCTATGAGTCCGTCGTCGAGAGCCCGTCGGCGGGTGTGCGGCAACGCGCGTACCCGCAGGTAACCCTCGTCGTCGACCCGCGAGAGATTCCGGAGACGCAGTCGGAGATTCAGACGTACCTCTCCGGTAATTCTGATGCGCGGTCGCTGTCGGCTGACGACACGGAACTGGTCGCCCGCTCGGGCAACGACTTCGTCGAGGAGATCAGTGACGTCATCGAGCGCATCACGCGCTTCGTCACCGGCATCGCCGTCATCGCGCTCGTCGTCGGCGCTATCGGCATCGCCAACGTGATGCTCGTCAGCGTGACCGAACGGACCCGCGAGATCGGCATTATGAAAGCCGTCGGCGCGCGGAACCGCGACGTGATGCAGGTGTTCCTCGTCGAGGCCGCGCTGCTCGGAACCATCGGCTCGCTGCTCGGCGTCCCGCTCGGACTGCTCGTCGGCTACGGCGCGACCCGGTACGCCGAGGTCACGTTCTCGCTTGCGCCGCTGTGGATGGGGCTGGCGGTGGGCGTCGGCGTGCTGGTCGGCGTCGTCGCCGGCCTCTACCCGGCCTGGCGAGCGGCGCGGGTCGACCCCATCGACGCGCTCAGACACGAGTGAGCCCTCCCCGGATTCAGAACACCGAAATACGTGGTCGCCGTACCGACGGGCCATGACTCTCTCGGAGGAGGCCCGCGAGCGGCTCGCCGACATCGTCGAACTTCAGCCGACGAAAAACGGCGAGCTACAGGAACGCTGGGACATGGACAGCGGGAGCGAGGTCCACCAGTACCTCGAATCCGAACTCAAGGAGTACTACTACCGCAACGACAACAGCCTCATCTGTGCGACGCCGGAGGCGACGACGCTCATCGACGGTGAGGACTCCGAACGGATACAGACGGTGACAGTCACCTCGCTCCAGCAGGCTGTCGTCGACGTGATTGCCGGCCCGGATGAGGAGAGCCAGAGCGTCGTCGCCGTGTTACACGCCCTCCGCGAGGTCGGCGAGGACCGAGATACCGACGACGTTCGTTCTGCGCTCCGGAGCCTCGCAGACAAAGGTATCGTGGAGACAGTCGAGAAGACCGTCCCGACGTTCAGGCTGGCCGTTCCGCACGACGAGCTAGATATTGAGCTGTCCGAGGAGTGAGGGCGGACCGCGGTGTCGGTCAGCTACTCTGACAGCCCCGGCCGCTGGCGGCGTCGTCGCCGCGCTAACAGCCGCTTTATTGCCTTGCCCGGCCCGCCGTCAAGCGGCCAGTCCTTCGACCGCCACGTCGGCGGTTCCGGCTCGTAGGACGGACACTGCCCCCGACACTCCGCCGCTGTCGGTAGACACTCCTTTGCAGCGCAGTGGGGGTACACGCCAGTCTCGCCGGCAGTGAGCTGGAAGTGGCGGCAGTCGGGGCGCATCGTGTCCGCGTAAGCGCGCCACCCGCGAGCGTACGCCCGCTCAGCGATGGCGAGACGCCGCTCGTGCTTCCAGTCGGTGTCTACGTACTCGAACCGGGCGGCGCTGGTGTCATCGTCCGGTCGGTCCAGAATTCGCGTTCCGGGCTCAGCCACTGGCAGCGACCGCGGTTGCCAGACCGCCTCAGCCGTTCCGGATTCGGAGTCGACCGTCAACACGCCGGCGGCTGCGGGCAGGTCCGCCAGTAGAATCGGCTCCACGCGCTCGTCGGTCGCCGCCGTCGCAACCCACACCTCATCGGCCAGCGAGAGCGCGATGTCCCGCTCCAGTTGTGGGACGAGATGCCTGGCGGCGCTGGCCGTCAGGTCGGGCTTGTTCTCGATGGCGACGACCCGCCGGAGCCAGTCCGGATAGGGACGTACCCGACGAATTTCGATGCGATTGCTGCGCTTGCGAGTCTCAATGGCATCACGGTCGGCCGCCTCGTGAATCGACTCCCGGACGTACCGCCACGGGTAGCCCGGGTCAGGCAGCGCATCGCGATAGTAGGTCCAGTCGGCCGGCGCGTTCTGCAGGACGTGCAGGTGGTCCGAGTCGAACGCTTCGGTGCCGAATTTCGCCCGTTCCCGGAGTCCATCGGGATCGCACTCCAGTACAATCGTATCCCAGCGGCGGTGTTTCGTTCCGAACTGTCTGGCGACCAGCACCGCCGCGTCGTCGGACGGCGACCACTCGCGCTCGGCCCACTGGCAGACGGACAGTTCGAAGGCAAACTCAGAGGTGGCCGACACGGCCGACCGTTCGACCGTCGACAGCAAAACCTTTTATTGTGAGACCGGCCCGGTCAATATCATTCCATAATTCCTCTAATATGACACTATCTCTGATTGGTGTTGTTTTATTTATATAATACCACGAAAGTTTTATTTTTTCGGACGAAAGGCTCACTAGTGTATGGATAAACATCCACGAGCAAACCTCGAAAAGAAGGCAGGGCTCGGCAAACGATTCGCGGCGCGATTCCTCGACGGATTCCTCATCGCCATCGTCTTTGGAATCATCTTCTTCGTCATCGGCGGCGTCGGCGGTGCCGCTTCCGGCGAGAGTAACGCCGCTATAGCAGGGTTAGCTGGAGCCTACCTCTTCATGCTGATCGGATTCCCGTTCGTATACTTCCTCTATCACACGATCATGGAGGCAATGTACGGCTACACGCCCGGGAAACACGCACTCGGGCTCGTCATCGCCGACGAGAGCGGCGGCGGCATCACATGGGTCGACTCGATCGTCAGGAACGTGTTCCGACTCATCGGCTTCTTTTTCTCGCCGTTTTCGGCGTTGCTGGCCGTAATTCTCATCGCGGTGAATGACGACGAACAGCGTCTCGGCGATATGGCTGGAAGCACCATTGTCGTCGAACAGGCCTAACGAAGCCGAAAACGCCCGTTTCGAACAGCAAGCGAGAGGGCTATCGCTGTCTCCGGCGGCAAGTCGACTCCCGCTACGAGACCGCTACTCCTCGCCGTCTTCCCGTTCGTCGAGGAACTCGTGTGCCTGTTCGAGTATCTCGCGGGGGCCGTCCTGCGTGACCGTGTTGATGGCCTGCTCGTAGTCGCGCCACTGCAGGTCGCGGTGTTCTGTGGACAGTTCAGCTGACGCTTCGAACGATTTCGCGACGAACAGGTGGACCGTCTTGTGGATGGTGTTGCCGTTCGCCTCGAACACGTAGTCGTAGTCTTCGCGGAACCCGTCTAAAAGCCGGAAATCGCCGATACCGGCCTCCTCTTTCACTTCGCGTATGGCGGTCTGCTGGAGTTCTTCCTCGCCCTCAACGCCGCCCTTGGGGAACTCCCAATCGCCGGGTCGGCTCTTGAGCAGGAGGTACTCCCGCCGGCCACGCGTATCGCGAAAGAGGATGGCTCCCGCGCTCGTGGCCTCTATCATTATCGGATTTTATGACACCGCTACTTAAGAGAATATCGGAGACACAACGGAAACAGATGGCCTTTTGTCACTCGCGGCTGAGTGTTCGTCTACAGATGCCCTTCGTCACAACGCTGACTTTCACCAGTGGGGACCGACACCGCCTCGAAGACACTGTCACAGAGATTAAACAGAGTGCCGAGCAGAAGGGAGTTGAACTCAAGGGCCCGCACCCGAAGCAACCTCAGGAGTTGCGGATTCCACAATCGAAATCGCTGGGACCAGACGGTGGCCGCTTCGACTCCTGGACCCATACCGTCTACACTCGGACCATAGAGATTGTCGGGTACGAGGAGTTCGCCCGGGACGTTACCCAGCGTACTTTCCCGAATGCCATCCACGTTGAGGCCGGCGTCGAACAGCGGACGCAGGTCGGCAGCGGGTCGTAGGGCCGCCGTCCGCTCCTGTGGATTCTTATAAGTAACTGTGACCCGTTTCGCCGACATGAACGAGGCCCAACAGGAGCGGCGCAGGTCCGTCCGGCGTGACCTACACAGCTACCCTGAACCCGCGTGGCGGGAGTTCTACACTACCAGTCGCATCGTTGAGGAAATCGAGCGAATCGGCGTCGACCAGTTGTATATTGGACGAGATGTCGTGGACGGCGATGCGCGGATGGCAGTCCCCGACGACGATGAACTCGAAGACTGGCAACGGAAGGCCCGTGACGCCGGTGCCCGCGAGGACGTGCTGGAGGCCGCCGCCGGAGGATTTACTGGGGCTCTCGCTGTGCTCAAACAGGGCGAGGGACCGACCGTCGCGCTCAGAGTCGACATCGATGCGCTACCGATAACGGAGTCAGACAGTGTGGCACACGCCCCAGCGACGGAGGAGTTCCGTTCAACAAACGAGGGGTACATGCACGCCTGCGGGCACGACGCCCACGCGACGATTGGCCTTGGCGTGCTGGAGGCAGTGAAAGAGAGTGATTTCAAGGGGACGTTCAAAGTCGTCTTCCAGCCGGCCGAAGAGGTCATCGGCGGCGGGAAGGCCGTCGCCGAGAGTGGACATCTGGATGACGTGGACCACTTGCTGGCGATACACATCGGTCTCGATCATCCGACCGGAGAGATTGTCGCCGGCGTCGGCGGCTTCCTCGCCGTTCGGCAGTTTGAGGCGACCTTCACCGGTGAGACAGCGCACGCTGGCGGGCATCCAGCACAGGGACGGGACGCTGTGCAGGCCCTGGCGACCGCCGTACAGAACCTCCATGCGATTCGCCGGCACGGTGACGGCGCAACGCGTGTCAACGCCGGGGTTGTCGAGGGCGGCACAGCAACGAATATTGTCCCCGGAGAAGCGACGCTGGAAGGCGAGGTCCGCGGCGAAACGACGCCACTCAAGGAGTACATGAGCGAGCGGGCAGACACCGTCATGTCGTCCGCGGCCGAGATGCACGACTGCGAGGTCGCTATCGAGACGACCGCAGAAGCGCCGAGTGCGGTGAGCGACAATGCGCTCGCGGGTGTGGTGTACGATGCGGCAGACTCAGTTCCCGGCGTCACCAGCCGCCTCCGGACTGACGACCTCGGCGGAAGCGAGGACGCAACCTACCTGATGGACCGCGTCCAGAACCACGGCGGAACGGCGACGTTCGTCGGTATCGGGACTGACCACCCCGGCGGCCACCACACGCCCCTGTTCGATATCGATGAAGACTCGCTGACTATCGGTATCGATGTCGTCACTGAAGCGATCAGCCAACTGAGCGGCTGAATACGCTACGGTGCTTCCCAGCTGGCAAGCTGAATAGATTTGCCGCTGTCTGGCGACTTCCAGTTCAGCGTAACTGCCGCATCCGAGAGGTCAGACGCCTTCGAAAACGTCACACGTGACCCGGCCGTGATTTTTGAACCCGACGCCGGCGCGCCACTGAGACTTGTGAAATCGTGCTGTCCGTTGGCGGTTGAAGCACCGCTAACGGTGATATACAGATTTCCAGCCTGAATCGAGTCACCACTCCGGTGTTCGATTGTCAGGCTATCAGGACTCCCAGACTCATAATCGAAGGTAAACGCCGCCTGTGGCGCGTTTTGGCCGAGATTCCCAGAGCCAAAATCTAAGAAGAACGTCGCTGCTGTGGCCGCCAGCAGCACCGTTATTGCAACCATTAGTATAACTCCCACAACTGGTGAGACTGCACTATCGTCGGATTTGAATCTGCGTGCTAGCATGATTGACCCCCACTTGGGCGACGGTCGACACGCTGTCGCCGTCTCGGTGACCCCCCGGTCGACCGACCCCAGTGTGACTTCATTTTGACATCATGTTGTTAGATAATAAAACTTGTTGTTCAAAACTATAGTTCACGAATTAATCAACCACTATCCAGATTGCCGTCAAAAACGATAGTTCCGCCGCTGACAACAGGACCAGTATATCAGAATCAGCCGAAAACGCAACGAGCCACCGACTCAGTACTTCGGCTCTGCGCCGGTGACCTCGTAGATATCGTCCATAATCGAATCACGTTCACGTTGCCAGGCCTCGAAGCCGCTACGGTCGCTGGGGTAGGATTCGTAATGCTCCAGCAGCCGGTCGGCGGCCTTTTTTGTCTGGTAGAGGTCCCGGATAGTCCCGAGGTGGCCGATGCTCTTGACGGCCATCTTGAGTTTGAGTCCGAGCCCGATACTGGTCGAACCGCCGTACAGCGCTTCGGCGAGCTTTTCGCCGGGCAGCGCGGCCAGCAGCGCCATCAGGTCGTCGACGTCGTAAGCGGTGGTGAAGATGTTGTATACGTCAAGCGCCGCATACCGGGCGCCGAAGTGGTCCATCACGCGCTCGTTATACTCCCAGAGGGCGGCTTCGTCGTCTGTCCGTCCGGCTTCGATAGCCTCGATAGCCTGCTCAGCGGCGTAGGTCCCAGCGTAGGCCGCCCCAGCAATACCGCCGCCGGTCGTCGGGTTGACGTGTCCGGCAGCATCGCCAACGGCCATGAATCCGGGCGCAACAGCGGAATCGTACGGCCGGCGCGTCGGCAGTGCAGCGCCGAGTTTATCCTGTACCTCTGCGCCCTCGAACTCGCTTCGGCCCTGAAGGTCGCGTTTGAGGTCGTCGACCAGTTCCATCGGCTCCTCGTTCATCTGGAAGCCGAGGCCGGCGTTGATTTCCGTGTCCGTGCGCGGGAAGTACCAGAGGTAGCCGGCGGAGCGCTCGGTCGGCTTGAACACGAGCGCGTCGTCCCATTCTACCGGCTCGTCGACTTCGATTATCTCGCGGTATGCCGAGCAAAACTGCGAGTACTGGACGTTTGTATCGAAGGTCGCGGCTTCGAGGTCGGTCTTGTCCTGCAGAATCGACAGCGCGCCGGCCCCATCGATGACCATGTCACCCTCGTATGTGACAGGGTCGCCTTTCCGCATGGCTTTCACGCCGGTCACATGGCCACTATCGTCCTGTAACACGTCCTGAACCACCGTATCGTAGTGGAACTCCACACCGCTGTCGTTTGCGCCTTCGATGAGACAGCGACCGTACTCCCAGCGGTCGATGACGGCGAGTTCGCCCGGGACAGGGATTTCGAGAACGGTGTCCTCCTGTGGGATCTCGAACCGGCCGTGGTCGACATCCGTGTTGGTAAACGCCGGTTCGAGCTGGGACTTCGGGATCGCATCGGGGAAGTCGCTGGCTCCTTTTAGTGCGTCCCCGCAGGCGATGTGGCCGGCCTCGGTTTCGTCTTTGCGCTCTACGATGACGACGTCGTAGCCCGCATCTGCGACGGTCGCAGCGGCGTAACAGCCGGATGTCCCGGCCCCGACGACGACAACGTCCACGGACACGGTCCGTGCCGTCGCCGACGCACCGTCGGCGTTGCCGTCCTGATGTGTGGTCATGCACTCTCGTCCTGCCCGGAGAGAGAAAATTATTCCGCTACGGGTTTCAGACGGACTGCTAGAACAATCTTTCGAGATGAACGGCCGACTGCGGGTGCTCGGTACAGCATTGACGGATAGCAGTCCGTTTCGCTCCGGGGCGGCGGTGATAAAGAGTTTTGCTGGGGGGTATCAAAAGGCCGAATATGACCGAGCATACGGTGACATTTGTGGGGACGGGCGAGGAGATCACCGTCTCTGAGAAGGAGACGATTCTCTCGCGGTGTATCGAGGAGGGTATCGCACAGGAGTACTCCTGCCGCGTGGGGATGTGCTTGGCCTGTTCGGCGGAAATCGTTGAGGGGTCGGTCACCCAGCCTGCTGCCCGTGGACTGACCGACCGAGAACGGGAGAACTACGCACTGACCTGCATGGCGCGCCCACAGTCGGACCTGAAACTTGACCGTGGAAAGTACCCGCCCAGTATTGAAGGGGATGTCAGTCCAGAGGACGGCGACCCCACACCTGCGGACGACTAGTAGGAACTGGATACCACTAACATATGGCTTGCTAGATGGTCTGTAAATACCTTTAACATACGCCTCAGATCTGGCCTGATATAGAGCGGTCAAACCGCGAATGAAGGACAGGTCATATAAGCAAGTGGCTCCTATAGAGTGATGACTACAGCGTCAGCGGACGGCCTTCGACGACTGATACACGCTTCCCCAACCATGACCAGCCGCGTATACAGACTTCACTCGACACTTGAACTGCCACTGGAAGACGCATACGATTTCTTCGAGGATCCGGACCTTCCACCTGAAATCGCTGACATCGACATCACCCGTCGAAATAATACGCTAATCGTCAGCGCCGTCGCCAAAGACGACTCCATGAGCAAGTACACCCCGACGGCCCAGCTCAAGGCGAGCGTCACGGAGAATCGGGTGTACGAGGAGGACCCCGACGAGATGGGGCCGCCCGGGGCCGCGAGCACCGGAAGCGCCGGCGGTGGCCCCCAGTGGGGCGCACTCGAAGAGGAAGAAGAAGAGATCGAGTCCGAGCTCGTCGAGTACGCCTGCTTCAAGGGCGACCGCGAGACCGTGCTCCAGAATACTGCACTCCAGTACGCGATGTTCGAGGTCCTGTGTGAGGTCGCGAAAGTCGCTGAAAAGGGCACGCTGACGGCGATTGCCGCGGTTGACGAGGAACTAACGGCTGTTCGGATTGTCGATGGGGAGGAACGACCTGCCGCGATCAACGTTGCAGAGGAGCCTCGCGACGGCGAGGAAGAAGAGGGCGTCAACTGGCGCGACAACGAGTTCATCTCGTAACGCGGTCTGTCACAGCGTCCAGTCACGGATTCAATTTTCTCGAGCCGCAGCTCAACACTGTGTAGCCGACAATCCAAGCCGCTATGCTGGTGTAATGCCTGAGAGGTCGGTATCTGTAAACCGTGACGCAACTTCGATGGTGAGGTTTGCTTCGATGTAGGCCGCAATCACGATGAGCACAGCAGCCGTCGCAAGCAGCCATCCGGCTTCCCGGATATCCTGTCCAGTGACTAGCTCGTTCGTGCGGCCGCGGATGTACTGGATTGTGTGCCACCCGAACCGGAGCCCGACGGCGGCGACAATAAGCAGTGCAGGGATCTCGATGAGGCCGTGCGGGACAATAAGCGCGGCAACGACGACGGGTGAGACCTGCTTGAGTGCGATGCCGACGACGACGCCGATGAGCAGGCCGTTCAAGACGAGCGAGAGCACCGTCATCGAACCGAGCGAGATAGCACCGAGTGCCATCACGAGCAGTGCGCCGAGGTTGTTAATTGTTAGCGAAAGCGTCGTTAGCTCTGCCGGCATAAAGGGAGTCTCGCCGGTCGTTCCGGGGTTCTGGAGCCATTCAGCGGGGATCTGGCTGCCGAGTCCGTAGCCGAGCAGGACACTGACTACCAGTATCAACGCGGCCACGGGGACATAGTGCAACAGCCAGCGGTGAAAGAGACGGGCTGGGAGGCTTGGGCGGTCGTCCATACCATACCTTTCGGACCGGTAGCAAAAAACCCGAGTGACCTACCGGGTGTCCGCAATTTTATTTGCCACCGTCTCACACACCTGTCTATCATCCAAAAAGTACTTGGCATTCGTAATTATATCTCATTACACTATGTCCGAATCAGCAGAGTTCCCGGACTATCTGGACGTTGATTACACTGACGGGGAAGGCGAAGACCCCGCTGAGTACCCAACTGTCAACCACAAGATCGAGAAGGCTATCGAGGTCACGAAGACTGGCCTCGAAGAATACGAGAACCCTGTCGTGATGTGGACCGGCGGCAAGGACTCGACGCTGACGCTGTACTTCGTCAAGGAAGTCGCCGAGCGCTTTGACCTCGAAGTACCGCCGGTTGTCTTCATCGACCACTACCAGCACTTCGACGAACTCATCGACTTTGTCGAACACTGGGCCGACGAGTGGGACCTCGATGTCATCTGGGCTCGCAACGAAGACGTGGGGAACTATGTCGACGAGAACGGTCTCGAACCGGGCGACGACATCCCCGTCGACGAACTCTCCGAGCACAACCAGCACCACATTCGGAACATCCTCGAATACGAGGAGGACACGTTCCCGTTCCTGCTCGACACCTACGTCGGCAACCACCTCCTGAAGACGGTGGCGCTCAACGACACTATCGAGGAGCACGACGTCGACGGCATCCTCTCCGGCATCCGCTGGGACGAGCAGGAGTCCCGCGCCGACGAGACGTTCTTCTCGCCGCGTCACGACCCGGACATCTACCCGCCGCACGACCGCATCCAGTCGATTCTCCAGTTCGCGGAAGCCGACGTGTGGGAAGCCTTCTGGAACTTCGTCGTCCCGGACACAGTCGAGGGCTACCCGGACGAGGGCTACGTCCCGCAGGGGCAGGACGACCTGCCTGAGGGTATCGAGAAGGAAGATGTGCCGGTCTCGCCGAAGTACTTCGCCGGGTTCCGCTCGCTCGGGAGCGAGGTCAGCACTGACAAGTCCGCCGAGGAGCCCGCCTGGCTGCAAGACATGGAGAACACGACCGAGCGCGCCGGCCGCGCCCAGGACAAGGAAGACCTGATGGAGCGCCTGCGCGACCTCGGCTACATGTAAGCGGACGCGGAACGACGCCGGTTCCGTGTCGGTGTTTTTCTTATTGACCCAGTAGCAACGTTCGCCACGACAGACAGTAAGCACGCTGCCGAATCTGCCTGTCGACCGGGACGAGCGGTCTTCAGTAGCTGTCCCCCGGAACTCAGAACCGTCTAACGATGTTCCGTATTATCGATCTAACACTTCGACAGGAGTCGATGGAGCCTGCGCCGCCAGCAATCTCAGGGCCAGTGCGCTCGAACGCACAAAGTGGCCACGCCTGTCGGGACGGACGCAGCAACGGCTACAGGCGTCGACCGCCACCAGTTAGGGACCCTTGTTCATCCGTACTGAACGATGTAATTATCCGTCCCACAAACTGGTAGAACGCAGTCTAAGCCTCGGTACTCCGTATAAATCGGTCGAAAAAGTGCTATAGACAATTGTCGAGAAAAGGTTTAGGTAATGTCGAACACTACCAGTAGGTGAATGAGTTCAGACCAGTACAACTGTCCGAACTGCGGGGCGGAATTGAGCTACCAGACGACAAAGCACAACGGCTGTTCGAACTGCGGTTTCGTTCCACCACACAGTGCTGAGTAACGCGGATTGGGCTGAGTTAGCGGACGCGCTGTTCTGTCGTCGGTAGTTGGCGTGTTCTACGAGTAGCGTGCCGTATTTTGGTCCGACATCTATTTTTCTCGGCTCGCTGTAGCATTGCCTGTGACGGACCGCACAGACCGGGGTGTTCTCGCGGGTGTTATCTTCGCCGTGTTACTGGCGCAGGTCTTGCTGTATCCGGGTGTCGACAGGCTTGTCCAGTCGCTTGGTGCGACGACAGACCTGAACGCGAGTATGTGGTTTCTCGCCGCTGAGTTCGGGGCGTTCGTCGTCTTTGCTGGTGTGTGGGGCGTACTCAGCGACGCCACCGGGCGGCGTACACCGTACATTGCCGGCGGGGCAGGCGCAGGTGCAGTGCTGTACGCCCTCATCGCGTGGCTCCCTGGAGCGGTTTCGCTCTCCTTTGTTGGCGTGCTGGCCTTACGAGTTCTTCAGGGTGGGGCCACTATCGCCGCGTTCTCGCTGGCAATGACGATGCTGATGGACCTCGGCGGCGGCCACGGCAAGAACATGGGTGCGGCAGGCATCGCTATCGGAAGTGGGACGGCGCTTGGGGCGCCACTCGGCGGCCAACTCTACGAAATCCAGACGACGCTCCCGCTGTATGTGGCGAGTACATTGTCGCTTGTCGTCGCCGTGGCCGCGCTGCTCGTGACCGACCGCGCACCGTCGGACGGGCGGTCAGGCCTGGCCGCGACCGTGTCCGGGCTCAAACAGCGACCGACGCTCGGCGTGCCGTACGCTTTCGGGTTTATCGACCGGCTCACTGCGGGCTTTTTCGCGCTTGTCGGCACGCTGTATTTCAGGGAGACGTTCGAACTGGGCCCCGGCGAAACCGGTGCCATGCTGGCGCTGTTTTTTGCTCCGTTTGCCCTGCTACAGTATCCCTTCGGCGTGCTCTCTGACCGCATCGGTCGAACCGCTCCTATCGTTGTCGGGTCGGTGCTGTACGGACTCACTGTTGTCGGCGTCGGGCAAGCGCCGACGGTGGCCATCGCCGGTGCAGGGATGGTACTGACCGGCGTTATCGGGGCACTGATGGCCCCTGCGACGATGGCGCTCGTTTCGGACCTCGCCGTCGAGACGGAGCGTGGGACCGCTATGGCCGGCTTCAACATTTTCGGTAGCGTCGGCTTCCTCGCCGGCATCCTCGTCGGCGGCACTGTCGCCGGAGCCTTCGGCTACCCCGTTGCGTTCCTCGTCGCCGGCGGGACGGAGGTCGTCCTCGCAGTGCTGGCGCTACCCGGACTGCTACGACTGGAGAAGCCGACCGAGGACGCCGTCGGCGGCTGACTACGACGCCTCGCGAACCTCGTCCAGCGCCGTGGGGTTCTCGATGCTGGACATATCGCCAAGGTCCTCGCCGCGGTAGACGCCAGCAATTGCTCGGCGGATGATCTTGCCGCTCTGGGTCTTGGGGAACTCATCGACGAACAGCACTTCGCGGGGCCGGAACGGCTTGCCAAGTTCCTCGCCGACAGCGGCGCGGATATCGTCCCGGAGGTCGTCATTGGATTCATAGCCGGGTTCCAGCACGGCGTAGAGGACGACGGCAGTGCCGGTGGTGTCGTCCGGCACACCGACGGCGGCGGCCTGATTGACGGCGTCGTGCTCCATTGCTGCGCCCTCGACCTCCGCCGGCCCGACCTTCCGCCCGGCGACGTTGAGCACGTCATCGGCCCGGCCATGGAGGAACCAGAGCCCGTCCTCGTCTTTCTGGGCCCAGTCGCCGTGGTCCCAGACATCGTCCCAAGTCGACCAGTACTCGTGCAGGTAGCGGTCGTCACCCGACCAGAGCGACCGGGTCATCGAGGGACAGGAGTCCCTGGCGACCAGATAGCCGCGCTCGTGTGTGTCGGCGATGGACTCGCCATCGGAATCGACGATATCGATATACATCCCGAGCCCCGGACCGCCCAGCGTGCAGGGCTTGAGCGACTGAATCGGCATCGGCATGAGGAAACAGCCCATGATCTCGGTTCCGCCGGAGATGTTAATGATAGGACAGTCCTCGTCCCCGACGTGCTCGTAGAACCACTGCCAGCTCTCGGGGTCCCAGGGTTCGCCGGTCGAGCCCAGCAGCCGTAGACTGGAGAGGTCATGCCCCTCCAGCCACTCGTCACCTTTCTTCCGGAGCGCCCGAATTGCGGTCGGCGAGACGCCGAACGTGGTGATGTCGTGCCGGTCGATCATCTCCCAGAAGCGGTCCGGCTCCGGGTGGTCCGGCGCGCCCTCGTACATGAAGACGGTCCCGCCGAAGGCGTGGTTACCGAGCAGCGTCCACGGGCCCATCATCCAGCCGATGTCGCTCACCCAGAAGAACCGATCCGACGGCTTGTGGTCGAAGCCGAAGTAGATCTCTTTGGCTGCCTTCATAAGCGCGCCGGCGTGCGTGTGGACGATGCCCTTCGGTTTCCCGGTCGTCCCGGAGGAGTACAGCAGCATCGACTCTTGATTGCTCGGGAGTTCCTTGGCCGCGTACTCATCGTCAGCTGTCGCTATCGCTCCGTCCCACCACTCGTCGCGGCGGGTCCAGCGGATGGTCTCGTCGGGGTCGTCCGCGATACCGAGGCGGTCATAGACGACAGTGTGTTCGACCGGTGTCGTCCCGAGTTCCTCGCCGGCCTGCTTGATGGCCTCGTCGGCACTCTCCTTGAGGTGAACACCGGAGCCCCGGCGATAGAAGCCGTCACCGGTGAACAGGACGGAGCACTCGGCATCGGCGATGCGGGTCGCCGTCGCGTCAACGCCGAACCCGGAGAAGATCGGCACGGCGATCGCGCCGACCTTGAGACAGCCGTACAGTATCGACGCGACTTCGGGGACCATCGGCATGTACAGGCCGACGGTGTCGCCGGTGCCGACGCCGACGGATTCCAGATAGTTCGCTACCTTGCTGGCCTGTCGGTTCAGTTCGTGGTACGTAACCTCCCGCACGTCGCCGGGCTCGCCCTCCCAGATGAGCGCGACTGTGTTTCGTGTCGGACTGTCCCGTGCTGCGTGGCGGTCCAGGACGTTGTGGGCAGCGTTGATTGTCCCACCGGCGTACCAGTCGGTGAACTGCGGCCCCTCACTGTTGTCCCGGACCTGATCGTATGCGTCGAAGAATTCGATGTCGAGGTACTCCGGGAGCAGGTCCCAGAACCACTCGACGCCCGAGTCGGGTTCCTCGGGCAGGTCTGTGGTCGTTCGCTCGATGAGTTCGTCGTAGTTGTCGATGTCGTATTCCTGCATGAACTCCCAGACGTTCGTCGATTCGACGAACGAATGGCTCGGTTCGTGGACGATAGAGTCTACGTGGTCTTGTTCGCTCATTGCGTCAGTATTCCGTAGTGTTTGTCTGTCTGGTATAAACCCGTACCGCCGCCCGGGACGCCAGACGCGTGGACCGGCCGGGGAACTTGGTTCCGGGCACCTCGTGGGTGTCGGAGAGACAGTGCATATCCGCACACCACCGTCTCACTCGTACGTTTTTGTCATGCCGCCGTCGAACAGCAGGTCCCCGCCGTTGAGATGGTTGGCGTGGGTTGAGAAGCCGAACACGAAGAGGTTCGCCACGTCGATGGGGTCCATCATCTCCTTGACCCGCGCCTGGCCAAGCATCACGTCATCAATGACCTCGTCGACGCTGATGCCCCGTTGCTCGGCGGTGTCGGGAATCTGGTCGACGACCAGCGGCGTCTTGACGTAGCCCGTGCTAATGGAGAACCCACGGAGGCCGTCACCGCCCTCGGCGGCGATAGACTGTGTCAGCCCCCGAAGACCGAACTTCGAGACGTTGTAGGCCACCTTATCGGAGGTGACGTAGTGGCCGTGGACCGACGCCATGTTCCCGATGGCACCCACGCCGTCGTCGGTGCCGCGGATGTGCGGGATGACGCGCTTCGACAGCGCGAGCGGGGCACGCAACATCACGTCGTGCATCTGGTCGTACTTATCCATCGGGAAGTCTTCGATGGCGTCGATGTGCTGGAGACCGGCGATGTTGGCGAGGTAGCGCACGGTGCCGTGAGAAGCCGCGGTCTCGACGATAGCTTCGATGTCCGCGTCGTTCGCAAGATCGCCGGCCACGGTCTCGACGGCCCCATCAAGGTCGAGGTCCGCCGCCGTGTCCGCGACCTCTGCGAGGCCGTCCGCGTCGATGTCCGTGGCAACGGCGGTCACCCCGTTAGCGGCCATCGCAAGCGCCGTCGCCCGGCCGATGCCCGACCCACCACCGGTCACCAGACAGACGGTGTCGCTCGTGTAGTGGTCGTCGTCGGCGAACAGGATCGAAGACTCGTCGATGGGCTCGACTTCGAGCCGTTCGTGAGAAGTGCTGGATGCCATTCAGTCACACGTTCTTCAGACATCTCCGAATAGGGGCGGGTTGACATGTATACCCGACTGACTGCTGTGGTGCTGTCGCAGCCCGGCGCGAGAACGCTGTTCCGCTGCCTCACCGACAACGTGGTTTACGTGTAAACCTCCCGTTATTCGGGGGTTACGTCGGAAGAATCAGTCATCCCTGTGAGCGTGGCACATACCGCGTGACCAGACAGCCCGGGCTTGTCCGGGGCGTATTGGGACACACCTATGCAACAAACGACAACGGACCATGACACTGGTGGTATTGGCAGGCGACAACTGCTCTCCGCCGTCGGCGGCTCGGCCGTCGCCGCAGCGCTCGCTGGCTGCTCGACGCTGCTGAGCGACGGTGAAACAGCGGATCAGGGCGAGCAGTCCGGCGGTGAGATTTCCGACGAACCGATACAGGCCGGGTTGTTGACGTTCACACGTGGCGCACCGGGCGTACTCGGGATTCAGGCCCAGCGCGGGGCCGAACTCGCCGTCCAGCGCATCAACGACGCCGGCGGTATCGGTGGACAACGCGAAATCGAACTGGACGTCGTCAACGAGGGGTCGAACCCGCTCGACAGCTACAACCAGTTCATCGAGGAGGGGAAAGAGGTCACCTTCGGCCCGATTTCCAGTGGCACACACAGCCAGATCGCCCCTGAGGTCGAGAAGAACGGAATCATCAACGTCAGCACTGACGGGACGGTAACGACGCTCTACGAGGAGACCGTCCCCGACCCGACCTACTCCTTCCGCTTCCAGAACTACGACATCATGGAGGTGGTGACGATGGCCCGGGAAGCTGTTGAACGCATCGGCGCTGACAACATCTCGACCGTCGCCGGGGTCAACCCCGGCTACTCCTTCGGCGAGGACGAGATGCGAGTGTTCACGCAGGCCATCCAGAGACTCACTGACGCCGAAATCGTCTACGAGGGGTTCCCGGAACTCGGGGCCAGTGACATGGCGAATCACATCACCTCGATCAACAACGAGGAGCCGGACGTGACCTTCTCCAGTCTGTGGGGCGGCGACGTGACGACGTTCGTCCGACAGGCGAACGCCAACAACATGTTCGAGAACACGACGGTGTTCGGCACGACGCTGTACAGCGCGGCCGGCGATGTGCCGGGCGACGCGCTGGCTGGGACGGATATCTACTCCGGGTCACGGAACTACTACTGGGGGAAGCCGGCGCTGGGCAACTGGCAGCCCGGCCGGGAGCTGTTCGACGCCGCGACACAGCAAGAGGGCGTGACGGTCCCGACAGCGCACTACATGAGCGGCTACGGCGCGGTCACCGCGTGGGCGACGGCCGTCGAGAAGGCCATCGACCTGCTGGGCACCTATCCGACTCAGGAGCAGATCGCGCAGGTTCTGGAGGGGCACGGCTTCTTCACGCCGGCCGGCTACCACAACATCGCCGAGGACCATCAGGGCGCGTCGAACTCCTTCGCCGGCCAGATGGTGTATGATGACGACCTCGGGGCGGCCAGGCTTGAAGACGTGAACACATACGCAGCCACCGAGACAGCGCCGCCACCCGGTGTCACCGGGAGCGACTGGCTGGATAGCTGGAGCGCCTGATACCGAGCCATGGCCGTAACACCCACAGCCGCGCTCGTCCAGACGCTCAACGGCATCCAGTTCGGGTTCATCCTGTTCATGATCGCCTCGGGACTGACCGTCATCCTCGGCATTCTGGACGTGCTGAACCTCGCCCACGGAGAGCTGTTCTCGCTTGGCGCGTACACTGCCATCGGCGTGTTCGGGTTCATCATCGGCGTTATCGGCCCGCCGGGCGGCGGCGTCGTCGGCACCGCCGTGTTCATACTCGCGGTTCTCGCGGCCGTGCTGGTGACGGCAGCCATCCTCCTTCCCGTGGGAACCCTCTTCGAAGCGGTGTTCCTGCGCCAGATTTACGACCGCGACCAGGTGTACCAGCTGGTGCTGACCTTCGCCCTCTTGCTCATCCTCCTCGACGTGAAGAAGTTAATCTGGGGGGACAGTTCGATCCGGACTGACGCCGTCTACAGCGCCATCAACGCGATTCCGACGAGCGAACTCGTCGGGCTGAACTACCCGACTTACAACGTGTTCGTCATCCTCGTCGGCTCGGCCGTCGTCGCGGGCCTGTTCTGGTTCTTCGAGCGCACGAAGACCGGGCGCATCATCAGAGCGACGGCTATCGACCGTGAGATGGCGACCGCGATTGGCGTCAGCACCGACCGCGTGTTCACGCTCGTGTTCGCGCTGGGGGCGTTCCTCGCCGGCTTTGCCGGCGCGATGGCCGTCCCGCCGACATCGGCGACGCTGGAGATGGGCACCAATCCGCTGGTGTTGTCCTTCGTCGTCATCGTCATCGGCGGCCTCGGCAGCCTTCGCGGGGCGTTCGTCGGCGCACTTCTGGTCGGCGTCATCCGAAGCTGGATGATTACGCTGTACCCGCCGGGCGAGATTGCGGCCCCGTTCGCCATCATGGCACTCATCCTGCTGGTCAAACCCGAAGGGCTGTTCGGGACGTGGGGTGAGACGGCGTGATGCCGGAGCGCGTCGACCGCGACGGGACGCCGGCGTATCGCGTCCTCGGGGTCGAGGTGACCCGCCGAGAAGCGGCCTTCCTCGTCCTTGGAGTCGTGTTCCTGTTCGTCATTCCAGATATCGCAAGCCTCTCCGACAGCCTCCAGCTCAGCGTCATCCACCAGGGCCTGCTGTTCGGCTTCGCGGCGGTCGGGCTGAATCTCTTGCTTCGGCACACGAAGCTCACCTCGTTCGGCCACGCGGCCTTCTTCGGCACCGGCGCGTACGCGACCGCGGTCCTCGCACGCTATGCTGGCGTCCAGAGCGTCGGCTTGCTGTTGCTCGGAGCCATCGCCGCCGCGACGGTGATGGCAGCCATCATCGGAGTGCTGTCGCTGCGACATACGGGGCTGTACTTCGCGCTCCTGACGCTGGCCTTCGGCCAACTCCTGTACGCCATCGCGCTGGGCCAGAGCGCACTCGGTGGGAGCGACGGGCTCCCGGTCCGGCCGGGGCCGGCGAACCAGCCGCTCCTGTTCGGGACCGCGTTCAGCCCCGACGTGTACCAGATTCTGACGTACTACCTGACGGTGGTCGTCATCCTCATCGGCCTGTTCGTGATGTACCGCATCACGCAGTCGCCGTTCCGCAACGCTCTGGACGCCATCGGGCAGGAACGGACCCGGGCGCGGTTCATCGGCCTGCCGGTCCGCCGCTACGTCTGGGCCGCGTTCGTCATCTCAGGCATCTACGGCGGCGTGGCGGGCGGGCTGTACGCCGTCGTCCGCCAGTACGTCCGTCCGGAGGGGACGCTGTTTTTCCTCCGGTCGGGCGACATCCTGTTCATGGCGATACTGGGCGGGTTCCGGACGCTGGTCGGCCCGCTCATCGGCGGTGTCGTCCTCGTCTTCCTGCAGGACGTGGGGCAAGACGTGACCCAGTACTACGAGTTCCTGACCGGTGTGGTGCTCCTGATACTCGTGTATGGCTTCCCGCGGGGCATCGTCGGGTCGCTCCGGTCCGGCGGCATCGTCAACACGCGGCTCAGTGAACTGCGTCGTGAGCCGTCCGTCCTGTCGGCGTGGGGCCGGAGCGCCGCGCAGTCGATTGAACGGAAGGTGACAGAGGCGCTGACTAGCCTGCGGATAATCCTCTTTGGAGTCGACTGAGATGCTCGAAGCACGCAATCTGCAGAAGTCCTTCGGTGAACTGGTCGCAACTGACGACATTACGCTTGAATTCGGCAAGGAGGAGGGCGAACTCGTCTTCATCGTCGGCCCGAACGGGGCCGGGAAGACGACGTTCATCAACCTCCTCACCGGCTTTCTCTCACCGGACGAGGGGTCCATCGTCCTCGACGGCGACGAGATTACCGGCATGTCGGCAAACGGTCGTGTCGACGCTGGCATCGCCCGGAGCTTTCAGGTCGTCAAGGTGTTCGAGGAGATGACGGTCCGTGAGAATCTCCGGACGGTGGTGCTGACCGAACAGGGTAAGACCTGGAGCCTGTTTTCGATGGCCGACGGCCACGAAGAGGTGGAGGCGCAGGTCAACGAGCTGTTGGAGAAGTTCCGGCTCGGAGACGCGGCTGAC
>Ga0207770_100116_pt1 | contig 69397 bp, 61 predicted proteins | sample A23E2SouthBayCA_FD_187729 | JGI IMG/M metagenome (GOLD analysis project Ga0207770, IMG submission 187729) | Aerobic enrichment media microbial communities from Eden Landing Ponds, California, USA - A23 E2 (SPAdes) | ecosystem: Environmental > Aquatic > Marine > Unclassified | place: Emeryville...
TCGAAGACGCTCAAAAGATCCACAAGCAACGACCGATCTTACAAGAGACACTCGCTACCGCTACACGACCGAGGTGTGAGGCTTAACTAAAGACGGATGCTCACAGGGAGTTTGAAGTAGTCCCAAACGCGCGAGGAGATAAGAAGACACCCTCCGTCGTCAGCTACGATCAAGACTCTCAAAAGGTGTTCGCCGGCAAACAAGCCGAAAATCGGGCCATCCAACACCCTGAAGAGACGGTCGAATCGGTCAAGCGCCACATGGGAACAGATGAAACATTCTCCCTTGGGCCAGACCAATATCATCCCGAAGAAATCAGCGGTCTCATCCTCAAGAAGCTCATTGAAGATGTAAAAAATGACCTCGGTCGGTCTCTTTCTAACGCTGTTATAACCGTTCCAGCATACTTCTCAGATGCACAGCGCCGGGCTACTAAACGCGCAGGTGAAATCGCCGGCATCGATGTCGATCGAGTCCTTCCAGAGCCAACGGCAGCCTGTCTCGCCTACGGCCTCCAGTCCACAGCCGGAAAGCGAATCTTCGTCTACGACCTTGGCGGTGGGACATTCGATTGTTGTGCAGTGAAGATAGACGATGGTGTGATCGAAACTCTTGGCGTTGACGGTGCAACAGATCTCGGAGGCGACGACTACGATAGTCTCATCGTCAATTGGGTTGCGGATACCATTGAGGACCAGTACGGGAGTTCTCCTGTTCTTAGCGAACCGAAAGTTAACCAGCGATTATTCGGGGCTGCCAAAGAAATCAAGCACACACTCTCGAACCGACAATCAGCATCACATCAGCTCCCGTTCCTTGAACTCCAAAACGGTGACACCATCGATTACGGGATCGATATAACACGGCAGAAGTTCGCAGAGATTACTGCTGGGCCGACTCAGGAAACAGTGGACATCATGAACAGTTTCCTCAATGACCTTGGCCTCACACCCTCCGACTTCGACGACGTGCTTTTAGTTGGTGGAGCCACCCGAATGCCTACCATCAGATCTAGTGTCGAGCGGTTCTTCGCCCGGGAACCCCGGACAGACCTCAATCCCGACCAAATCGTTGCACTTGGGGCCGCCACGCAAGCGGCTATCTTGAACGATGTTGAGGTCCCCGCCGTTTCAACTACGAATCTTGTCCCATCGACGGAAGCATCTAACGGTGAAACCGCTATTAAAGAGGGAACAGACCCGATTCTTATTGATGCACTGCCCCGAACACTCGGCGTCGAACTCCGGGAGCCAGGGACAGAGGATACGTACTTTCAACCACTCATACAAAGCGGGGAATCCATCCCAGCACGGGCTGAAATCAATGTTACCCCTGTCCGAGCACACCAAACTAAAACCAAATTCACGATCTACCAAGGAGACCAAGGAACGCTTGAAGGAAACAAAAAAATCGGCGAACTCGTTCTCGGTCCGTACCCCCCGAAAGAATTAGAGGAATACAGCCAGCGTGCTACTATGGAAATCGATTCTGACGGGATTATTACTTTTACTGCTGTCTCACTCGATGCGGATGTATCGGATACCACTGAAATCGAGACTCAATTCGATAGGGAAGGAAAAGAGCTAGGAGGAGCAAATCCTGATCTTCCCACCCTACACCGATAATTACTCATGGACAGTAATACAGCGCGTATCGTACTTGACCTCCCCAAAGGCGGGTCTCTCGATGATGACGATATCCAGAAAGCGTTTAGGGAAAAGTCAAAGGAATATCATCCAGATACGTCGGACCTTCCAAATGCGCGGGAGAAGTTTCTGGAGGTTAAAAAAGCACGCAAGGTGCTTTTAGCCGGCGACACAACACAATCATCGGCGTCTACTTCAGCAACATCTCAGACCGACCCGTCCCAGTCGAATGGGACCAACTCTACCACATCAAATAACTCTGGATCGTCATCAAATCGTCAGTCAAGCTCGACAGAGAGAACAGAGTCCGGACGAACAAACTGGCGAAGTGAAACATCCAACTGGTCAAACAATCGAGGAAGTAGTGGCGGCTGGCGGGGTAACAGAGCAGGTAGCTCCACCCGTAATCAAGAAGTAAATGACGATGGGGGTGTAAATCAGCACACAGAGACCACTACTACAACGGATACAGAAACCACTGAAGAGACCACCGAAGATGGAACAGATATCCATCAGAGAACCTGGAAACGACTGTGCCGTTGGGACCAATACCACGGATTCGACGGCGGGGGCTACCTCGGTGTCGACGAGTTTCCAGAGCGGCCTCCCAGTCGCTCACGGATTTTCCATCTATTAGCAATTATAATTGGATGTATCGCCACCGCACTGCTAAGTAAGGGGCAATACAACGCGCTAAAGAACTCAACTGGTGCATCAAGGGTTATCGAACCATCTCTATCGCTACGAGTGGCATTCGGGATGCAGGCACTCTTTGCTATACTGGGGACATTTCACAAGGCCAAGTTCATCCTACGGTTCTTGCGTTTCCCCCGAGTCTTCTTGTCCGTCATCGGAGGAGCAATGATTCCAGTTATTGTCCACAGCAAAATTATGACCCTTTCGGTAACAGAGGCCGCTGCAGTTGCAGTCATTGGTTCAGGAAGCATGATGAGTATCCTTGTACTGATTCGGAGAATTACCGGAAAACAGAGCATACCAACCATTGACGAGTGGGCTGACATCGTCCCAAAAATGTCATGGGTCCCCGGTGGCGTCCTTCCTCTCCTATTACTGCAGACACCTGTATACATATCTTCTCAAGCCTTTCCCACACTGTATTACGCATCCTTCAAATTCTACTTCATTTTGCTAGTCCCAGCAATTGCTCTTGGGGTTATACTCTCATATACAGAACTCATGATAAGCGACAAAGTCACACCAGCAGGTACGCTGATTTCTATGATGATCATTGGTACTATTGTTCACCTGCCGTGGTTTGAGCCGATAATGCCTGGCCGCCTGCTGGCCGGGACGAGCTACTATGCCGTATCAGAAGGCATCAGGTATCGCGGCATACTGATAACGATCTTAGCAATAAGTTGGCATTTCCTCTTTGTAACTATCATCGAAGTCCTGTTTATGGGCTGGGACGTCAGGTGGCACAAGCAATCATCCAACCAGAGGCTCTTATATACAGTCTGGAGTACACTTACTGGAGCTGGTATCGGTGTCGCTATTTGGGCAATGTGGCCTACTTATCAAATTCCGATAGAGTACCACGCTGCTCATCAATATCTCGTTGGCGGGGTAGCCCTCTTCGCATATACCTACGGGATTGTTACCGAACCGATCGCCGACTAACTGGACCATACAGTCATGCTCAATGTCATTTTAATAGAGTATCAGGGTTTGTGCTGTACTCTCAGACCAATTCCTCAAAAAATGCTACGAGTATCTCACACAGGCGTGAGATGAAGCAAGTAGAACCGCTCCGTAGAAAGTGTGAAATATATTTTATAACACGGTGAATATTACAGATTAGAACCGCTTATACCTCGTAATAGTGGGTTCTTTGTGAGGGTTTGAGTGTGAAAATGGACTAAAGTGCTTGACCAGTGAAAATCGGCAACCCGCTAAGGCTGAGACCGCTTCGAGTGGGAATTAAACCGCATTAGCTAGAACAAAAGCTGCGATTGCGATAATCAAATATCCTTTGAACCGAGCAATATCAAAGTGGCTGGCCTCTGTTGTGTCAGCTCGCGGCTTAATCTGTACTGATGCAGCGAGTAGAAGTAGCGACCCGACAGTGAGAAGCATTCGACTCTGAACCCAGTTAGTAAAATAACTTGCAACGATCCCTCCAATAAAGAGACTAATTGTAATTACGCGAATGTCTTGAGCTGTTGCGCTGACACTTTCTGCTCCCATCTTAGTTCTCCGTAGTGCAGATCGTTATTACGCGTGTCCTCGCCAAGGCAAATTATCCTTGTGGTGGTTTCAGGGAGTTTCTGATCTCACTCGTGAAGTTTGTTTTCCATCTTCAATGACCTTGTACGTGGTCTCTATATGATAACTGAAAAGGACAGTTCGTGGATGCAGCCACTGGTGTTCCTATCAGGGAATTTCGTATAGTCCACCTTCTGTCGAGTACAGGTAGATTCTGTATACTTTGATAGACTTGATAAATAGTCCAACAGGTGACCCGGCCAGTCGCTTTACTCCCGAAGAATCTCTCCGTCACCCAGGTCGAGATCGGCCTCCAGATCATCAAGCAGGTCCATCGCTTCATCATGCAGACGCTTTGCATCAGCCGGATTCATGCTCTCCGCTTGCTGAAGCTCCGATCGGATTTCCTCGACTCGCTCTATTTTCCCGTCAACATCATCATATCCGTCCATGTCTAGCCCTTTTTGTCCCGTTATATGAATCCAAGGAAGACTGCAAGCAGGACCGCCACTATAATGAGGAGCACGATTACCAAGGCCACGAGCGCGTAATTTCGTCGTTCTAAGCCCTGTTTTTCTGCCTGGATATCTTGCTCCCGTTCGATCCGGGCGGTTTCATTTTCGATTGTTGTTCGTGAGTCGGTAATCCACCGCTTCGTGAGCTGCCGGTAGTTGCTCCGGATCTCTCTGCGGTGTCGTCTAAGCCACCGGTCACATTGGTCGTGAGTTACCGAGCGGATTGCCCGCTCGTTTGACTGTATCCACTGTTCTGTTGTGCCGCTATAGGCCGACTGAATATCGTGTCGATATTGGCGTCTCCACCTCCGTGATGTGTCAGAACAGACAGTGTGGATTGTTTGACGGTACTCGTGTAGCCAAGACTGCGTGAGCTGGTGTACACTCTCCGCAATTGCTGTATTGGTTGATGTGATCCACTGCCCAATAAGCTGTTCAGCGTCACTGCTGATAGCTGTCTGTGAGGCTGCCAGCCAGGCCTCAATGTGTTCTCGATAGGCGGTCGAGATATCTTCCTGAGCCGTCTCGAACCACTCCGTTATGTGCTCGGTCGTTTCATCGTGAATGGCTGCGTCGGTATCTGCTACCCACTGCGTAGCTTGCCTATTGTATGCCGTCTGGATTTGTTGACGGCTTTCAGCGATATCTTCCCGGTACGTCTCAGCGTCCAACATCACTGCGCCTCCAACGGCGGTTGGGGTCTGCACCCGAACATCAGCGACTTCGTCGATCAAGGGCTCGTCCGCATCGTGGCCAATAGCTGCAACAGTCGGTGTCTCTGCCGTTGCGACGCTTCTAACCACGGGTTCTTCGTTGAACGGTCTGAGTGCGAAATCGCTTCCACCACCACGCGAAATGACGAGAACGTCTACTTCTGCAGTCTCGGCAGCTGAAACTGCGTCTGCTATCTCACTGGGTGCGTTGTCTCCCTGTACTGTTGCATCAAAGAGACGAATATCGACGCCGGTATGTTGGGATCGGAGACTCTCAATAATATCTTGTTCAGCATCGCTCCCAGCAGCTGTCACAACACCGACTGTCGTCGGTAAAGTCGGAATCGGCTGTTTCCGATCATCAGCCAGCAGCCCCTCATCCGCCAAGGTTTTACGGAGCTGTTGAATGCGCTGCCAGTATGCACTTTCACCGACGAGATGTAGATCATCGACTTCCAGACTGGGGTGTCCCCCGGCTTCAAAGAACGTGAGATTCCCCTTCGCTGCTACGAGCATATTCTGCTCCATCTCAATATCCAACTGTCCACGCTTACTTTCCCAGACAATACATTTGACTTTACCATCGGTTCTGGCCGCAGTCAGTGAAAAGTACAGATGGTCTGACTGAGTGCTCAAATCGCCAATTTCACCGATAATATACTCGCTGTCGAATTTTGAATACGCTTTGAAGAAGCCACGAAGTTCGGTAGTGACGTCTTCAACCGGAATGAGTGCATCCACGTCGAGATCGTCTGGCAACTCTGTTGGTTCGACATCATCGACAGTCGAATCATTTGACAGCAATCCCATCTATTAGCTTGGTTATCCGCCTGCAGTAAGTATGTTTTCCGGAGTTGGCTATCTCTTCGCAGTGGAGACATGATGCTGATTTTGTGCGCCTCTGTCGGGTGAGAGGGGGTCCCGAATATAAGTACTGAACAGCAGTCCGTCGGCATTTGTAGAATTAGTATATATTATGAAACTACATTTTCCGGTAGTACTAATTTAGTGTGATATATGATTGGTATATACGCCAACAAATAGCCCTCCGATGCAGAATCCGCAAATAAGGATATAATACAACTATGAATCAAAATCGCCGCCAAGTGTTACAGTTCCGTAATTACAGATTCGTTTTTCAATAGCATGACAACCTATCAAGTTTCGTGGTCGGAAATGGCCGCTTATTCCTTTTTTTTGCTAGTGATGGCTGGTCTGGTGTATGTTGGTGAGACAGCTTTGGCGGTGTTATATATTTCAGCAGTAGCCGTTGGGTTATGCTTGTACGTTATTAGAATAAGATATATGCAATGAGTCGAGATTCGTTTTCAAGAGCCACCAACAGTTCGAGCAACTGTTTTGTCGACAGACGAAACCGCTTCGTCATATGTCTGTATCAGGCCGAACACCCAGATGTTTTAGTCAGAATGTAGTTGGAGTATCGTACCGTTCAGTCTGGTGACGGTACGTTCCCTAAATTTTGTGCGCCTCTGGCGGGTGAGAGGCGTTCCTGAATATGAGTACTGAACAGCAGTCCATCGACGAACAGTCTCCAACCGATGACACTGACGACCGACCAGATATTCGTGCCCAGCATCGACAGGCACAGGCCGATGGCGAGGTGTTTCAGGGTCGTCCACGGGGTGAGAGGTAGATGTGTTGTCCTGACTGCGACCAGCCCTACGAGGTAGCGGCGTGTGTCGACAAGCGCTACTATATCAATGGGGTGGCTTCCGATCCGATTCCGTGGGGCGAGGGCAGCCAGTATCTCACGTACAAGTTACAGGTCCTCCAGACCAACGAACCACCAGTCACCGTTGATCTTGAACGGTGGCGCGACCAGTCCTGTCCTGCCTGTGGCGTCGAGCGGGGCGAAATACATCATCGGTTGTGCGACTACGAGGAGTGTCCCGCGTGTGGCGAGCAACTGCTACTGTGTTCCTGCGTCGTCGAGATTGAAGTCGTCGCAGAGTCCGATACACACGGTCTCTTCAAGCAGCTGCTCAGTCGTCTCCTGTAGGTGGGACTCCCCTGATAGAGGTCTGTGTTCGATAGCAAGACCAGACCCCGTGGTCGGAATTTTGTGTGCGCCGGCGAGGGTGCCGGCGTCGCACTGACTGCAGTGCGTAGAGCGCCGGCAGGTCACGGTCTACCAATGCATATGCTCATTTACGCGCTAGTTGAGGCATCGACAGCAGACGAGGCACTCGCCGCTGGCACAGGCGTCTTCGACAACCTGGTCGGCGTCGACAGGCACTCAAGCGCAGTGTTCGACTACTACGTCACATTCGACGAGAGTTCCACCGTCGCAGGCAAATCCCGGTGGGGCGAGCGTCCGACCGCAGCCCCGGTCGACTCCGAGGCCGGCCAAGAACTGCTTGGCGATGGCTGGGACACAACGAAGTCAGCGTTCGAGCGTAATCTCCAAGCAGTCAAAGACGCCCTCAACGAGCTCTCAGACGAGGAGATCATGCGCGACAAAGACCTTTGTCGGTATGCGTTCCAGAGAGTCGGAGCCGCCAAGGGGCCAGATATTGCACTGTACGAGGAACACGGATGCGGGATTCGCGATCGGACGCAGCTTGACCGGCTTCTGGACAAGAGTGACAGCCTCTGGATTGTCCCCGCCGACGTTCACCTGTAGCAGTTGTAGTGAATCCGGTTTTGTTATGCATATGAATGGCTGAGGTAAACACTACGGCGAGCAGTCTACATATCGTATTGCGATATTTTCAAAGTACTGCTGCGGATTAAAACGAGAAAATTCGCGGTCGGCCGTGTGAATTACTACCTCCGGCGTATCTTGTGGATGAGCACACTGCCGGGCAAAGACGACGACCGGGACGTCTTTGTTTTGAATATCGAATGCCTCTCCCATCGCCTGAACACGAGGGTCCTGGCGGACTGTATTCAGATCAATTTCGCGGATTTCTGTTTGAGTTGGACCATGAATAGTCGGGTTCCCGTAGACAATATCAGCGAAGCGGGTTTGCACTCGCTCTATTATTTCCTGGTCGTGGTCCGAACGCTGGAGATTGTGCATCACTTCTTCGAAAATATATGCGCTCACACCGACATGATAGGCACTTTCAATCGCTTTGTTAACAAGCGAAACTGCTTCCTCACACGTCTGTGTCAGGCCGAATATCCAGATGTTCGAGTCAAAAACATCCATTCAGAACTTACTGTGGCAATTCACGGTCCGCATCAGTAACTGTCGAAGACTCAGATAGCATCCGCTCAACGTCCCAGTCGATATTCTCGGAGAGAGATTGTAGGTCCTCCCATGCTTCGGCTGAGGAAACCCCGTTTCGGCGTGCTCGATTGTAAATCTGGGCCGATTCCTCGCTCATATAGTTGGTATACCAGTTATCATCGAATAAGCGTTGGGGTAGAACCGGAATCGCACTGGGTAGGCGGTTCAGTACCCTAGTCCCAGAGAGTGTCATACAGCTCTTCACAAGGTGTTGTGTCCATTAGAAAGAGTACGGTTTTGGTATGCATATAAATGGCTGCCCCAACTATCGATAAGTCTGCCTACTGAGGCAGTCGTTTCAGCTGCTTCTGTGAATACCGAACCTGTATTCGCAACGACTAGTCTACTAAAAAGAGGTAGCGCTCTGTTACAGATCTCGCGACTGGACCGTCTTTCGGTCGTTAGCGTCTGCACGTCGGGCTGCATCTTGGAGCAGCTCTTCGACTTCTTCGTCGAGTGCGTCGTAAAAGTCGGCGGCAACGTTCATTTCGCTCAGTTCTTCTTTGACGGCGGCTTTGACAACTAGGTCTGCCATGCAATCGTACTGAACTCAAGTTGACTTATATATCTTCTCCAATGTGGGAGTTAGGTTCCCGATACCCAAACTGAGCCTGGTATAACGTGTGCAGAGGGCCACTAGTGAGCCGCCTAGGCCCACCGGTCCGCTATTACAGGGAGAAACGACCCGCACGTCCACGTCACGCGCGGTTGGAGACGAGAGAGACACGACTTCGTCGACGCTGGCAGTCGGTCCCTTGCAGCGTGGGGCAGACGGCCGGGCGAAGCGGGTGGATGCCTGATGAGACGCGACGTGGGGCTGGCAGGCTGGCTGAGAGCGCGTGAGACGAGTGTGTATCGGCGTGGGACTGACGGCCGGGCAGGTACAGGTGGCTGGCTGGTGTGTCTCTGGCCGCCGAGCAGCCGCCGCTGGGCGGCTCTCTTGTTCTTGCCGGAGCCGGGACGTGAGCTGGGGGTGTCCAGAGAAGGAACAGGTTGAATATGTCCTGTGTGTGACGGACAGCGGGTTCTGGCGCTGCTAGGCCTGGAGTCGAGTCGTGTGGCGCCCGTGTCGGTGTCAGAGGGGATGGCCCTACTGGTAGCAGGACTGGTGGGACTGGTGTCGGCGGCACTGCTGGCTTCGACGGAACGGCTGACACTGCTTGCGGGACTACTTCGAACAACATCGCGACGACGGAGTCGGTGCCGGACCAGCACATCTCGAAAGCCCCACGCCGCTGGCGGTCGCTCACCGACATATCCTCACTGCGTTCGGATAGAGGTCGCTGACCCGACCACAGCAAGCGCCAGCGGCGTGCCCCTTTCAGTCCCACCCGACTACTACGGCACAGCACAGCAGTAGTCGAACGCACGCGTCGAAGTCGCGCGCGATCCGGCTGAGGAACCCTCGCGGCCGGCGCTCCCTCGCCGGAACGAGGACGGTCGCTGCGCTCCCTGTGTTCCGGGCTGCTCACTCCGTTGTGCTGCCGGGCTTTCACCCATCCGGCACTCGCTTGGCCGCGCGGGATGCTGGCTCACCGCAACCGCATACGATGGGACCGCCCGCCGGGATGTCCACAAGCCACCGGCCTTTTATATACTAACCTCCCTCGAAACGTGAACCACAAAACGCCGCTTAGACACTGCCAAGACATCCGAATACTGCACTTGAAACAATCCAAATAGTCCAGTAGCTTTAAGTACTAGCCACCCATGCCATTAAGTACGGAAAGGCACGACGCACGCGGCGCTGGCAGGGCAGTTTCACGCCGCAGAAATCGGGTGTACTAGCACCCGACAAGTGTCTTTCCGTGGTGACGTGAAAGACAATGTACGCTACCAATTCCAGCGGTAAGAAAGCATCGGCCAGCAACCAACAGGTTCCCCTCTCGACCCACTTTGAAGACGGCCCCGAGCAACTTCTAGAAGCCGTCGCAGAGACCGAGAACGGCGACGAACTCGACTTTCGGATGAATCGAGGGAGCGATAGCCGTGGCAACTACTACGCTCGTCAAGACGACTATCACAGCTACGACTGGACCCGCTCGACCGAGATCGGCCCGAACCGGCGGTTTGGCGAAACGCTGGAACAGCAGGAGGAACGCCACGGGCGCGACGCCGAGCAAGCCCGACACTCCGAGGTCGCACGCGCCCACGTCGATGGTGCCGACCGCGAAGCCTCGGCTCGCCAGCTCACCGACGCCGAAACCGAACGCGCCGATGGGTTCCGCTCCCCGGCTGACCCTCGGCAGTGGATGGACCGCGACACGCTGGCGCGCATCAACCAGCAAGCCGCGACGCTTGCAGACAAGACTAGTCTGTCCCGAGCGGCCGCAAGCCGGCGACTCGCCGCCCTTGTCTCCGGGCAGATGGGCGACTGTGATAGCCTGTATGACGCTTCCTTCACCGTGTTCAGGGACGCCCGCGAGGAACTACAGGAACCGACGCCTCTCGCGGATCTGTCGCCCTACGGCTACGAGTGTACGGTTGAAGGCGAGGTCACGCACATCATCGAGGACCCCGACGCTCGGAACCAGTACCAAGTCCTCTACATCGAAGACGACGAGGGCACCAGCGCGAAGGTCACGGTCTGGGGCAAGTCGATGCACGGCGGCGAGATGGTGCGCACGCTCCACGAAGGCGATAGGGTGCGAATCTCCGGGGGCAAGCCAGACGAGTATGACGGCATCAAGACGGTGGCGGTTACGAGCGACACGCTCATGTGCATCATCGAGCGCGGCGACGGTCCCGCGCCGACCGGACACGGAAGCAGTATGTTCGGTTCGTCCGGTGAGAGTCAGACGGTGGCCTCGTGGGAGGCTGAGTCTGATACCCATGCATGGGCCAACGAGCGGGACAGTGACCACGCGGTCGCCGTGACGCTGGGCAAGGCCCGCTGTCCTGAGTCTGGGTGTTCGGACCTGTTCGATACCGAGCATGGAGCCGCCACCCATCGCGGGATAGTTCACGGCGACGACTGACGCCCGACGGCTAGGGCGTCCCCCACCGAGTGGGGCCTGTCGGTCGGTCGCTGCGACGGTGCTCGCGCACGCGGCTCGCCGGCGGCCACCGGGACGCCGGGCCGCCGCCGAGCGACCGCGCGCACGGACTGAAGCGCCACCGCATCAGCGCGTCAGGGTGGGTCAGTCTGGTGGCGGCTGTGAGAACACTCGTATGCTGGTGTGTGCGTGGACGTGGGCCAGCCGGCCGGGGAGAAACTGAGGCTGGGTGGCTGGTGGGTCGCGACAGCGCGCGACGCCACCGACAGACTCGCGATGCTCGTCTGTCGAGCCCTCGTTCGCTGGTGCTCACGAGGACGACGGAGCGCTGCGCTCGGCGCTGTCGCGCGCCTCGCGGCGGTCCATCGTGCCTGCAGTGGCGGGCGCGATCCCGGCCTGCCGCCGGGAGGTGGACGGACCCGCTCGTCGGTGGACGGGAGCGTCTTCATCCTAATTAATATGTAGCTCAGACTGGGTTTTAGCTATGTACAATAGCATCTTATAGTCCGTCTGTCCAAGTCTTCTTAAGACGTGTATACGAGATATAGTGCCACCGTATCTATCACTCCTGCGTTTCGACACCCGTGATCTCGAACCGTGCGCCACCACTATCGCTGTCAGTCACGCGGATATCCCACCCGTGGGCCCCGACGACCCGCCTGACGATATTCAACCCAAAGCCAGTGCCGTCATCACTCGTGGAGAACCCAACCTCAAAGATTTCGTCACGCTTGTTGGCAGGAATTCCCACCCCGTTGTCTTCAACAAAGAATCCGCCGTCAAGGTGCCCGACAGTGATTGACACATCCGGCCCACCATGGTGGACGGAGTTCGCAAAGAGGTTCTCAAGCAGTTGTTTGAAACGCACTTGATCGGCAACAACTGTCATGTCCGTCTCGATTGAGACTTCCACCTCCGACGGAAGAGACGCCTGTACACACTCTCTGACAAGGCCATCAAGGCGGCGTGGTTCCTCTTCGACATCCGTCTGGCCATGCCGTGCAAGGGTCAACAGGTCATTGAGCAGCCGCTCCATCCGCTTGGCTGACCGCTGACATCGCTGGAGTTCGTCTGTGTTGCTGGTCTCAAGCAATTCCAGCGACGCCGACAGCGTGTGCAACGGGTTCCGGAGATCGTGGCTGACGACCGAGACGAACTCATCGAGGCGTTCGTTCTGGCGCTGGAGTTCGCGTTCGCGCTCCTTGCGCTCAGTGATATCGCGAAAGTATCCCTGTATCAGGTGCTCGCCACCAATTTCGACTGCTCGGGCGTTGATTTCAACCGGAACCTGATTGCCGTCCGCGTCGAGAACATAAATGTCAACCTGTTTGCCGAGTGTCTCGTCGCGGCCGGTACCAGCAGCGACGTGCTTCTCGAAAAGTTCAGTGTACTCTTCGGCCCTCTCAGGCGGATGGAGATCAGTCTGGTGCATCCCGACGATTTCCTCGCGTTGCCGGCCCAATAACCGTGTCACTGCTTGGTTCGTCTCGCGTATCACACCTGTTTCAGCGTTGGCGACAAAGACTGCGTCGGGGGCCGTGTCAAGAAGTGTCCGGTACCACTCTGTGGTCTCTTCAAGTTCGCGCTCGCGTTCCTTGCGCTCGCTGATGTCGGTAATGACGCCGATATATCGTGGTTCGAGTCCCTCGATATCGGCAAATTCGCCGTGTGCGTGAATCCACAGTTCATCGCCACTGTCTGTGTGAATGCGGTACTCTGCCTCAAAGGGGTCACGTGAAGGGAGTGCATCTTCGATGGCCTCCTCAAGAATCTGGAGATCATCATCATGAACACGGTCTGTAAACGCTTGGTATGTCCCCTCGAATGTCCCCGGTTCAAGATCAAATAACTGTTCAGTCGATTCGTGCCAAACCACTTGGTCAGTTTCGGGAACCCATTCCCAGACGCCAGCCTTTGATCCCTCAAGTGCGATTGTCAGCCGTTTCCGCTGCTGTTCAAGCTCCCGTTCGCGTTCTTTGCGCTCAGTAATGTCTTCTTGGGTGCCAAGGTACCGAACGAGCTGGCCATCGTCGTCGTAAATTGGATTGACAGTTAGTCGGTTCCAGAACTCTGTGCCGTCCTTACGGTAGTTGCGGAGTTCGACAGTAACCGATTCCTCGTTATCGATAGCTTCGCGGAGCGCGGCAACCTTCTCAGGATCAGTTTCCTTGCCCTGGAGAAACCGACAGTTACGTCCAAGTGTTTCCTCGGGTGGATAACCGGTTATCTCTTCGAATGTCTCGTTGACATAGACTATTGGTTCGTCTGGCTGTGAAGGGTCAGCTAATGTGATCGAAACGTTTGCGTCGTCGATAGCCTGCTGAAGCCGTTGGAGTTCCTGCTGGCGCTCTTGGCGGTCGGTAATGTCGTTGATAGCCCCGCGAATTATCGTTTCGTTTCCGTTGTCTGTCGCTGGTGTATATGTCACATCCAGCAGCTTTGTTTGTCCACCCGGAGGTTGGTAGCGCCAAGTGCCGTGTGTCTGTTCGCCTGTCTGGAGTGCTTGCTGGATAGTCTGCTGAATTTTATTTCGGTCGTCTTTATGAAAATATTCTAATACACTATCATAATTCATGAGTCTCTGTTCAGAGACCTCCAGTATCTGGCGGGCGCCAGCAGTCAAGAGGGCCTTTCCTGTATCAACATCCAGTTCGAAACCGCCAGTGTTGCCAGCAAACTCAGTGAGACGCATCAGTTGTTCCTGCCTATCTGCTCGCTGTGCCTCGCGTCGGGCTTGGACGGCGTTTCGGATTCGGTTAGCCAAGAGCTCGTATTTTTCTGACGCTGTACCTTTTTGAAGATAGTCTGTTACGTCTGCGGCGATAGCCTCGCTGGCGACGGCTTCGCTGCCCTTGCTTGTAAAGAGAATAAACGGAAGGCTGGGGAACTCTTTTCTGACAGCCCGCAAGAATTCGAGTCCATTCTTGCCGGGCATATTGTAGTCCGAGACAATGCAGTCAAATGTTCTATTACAGAGTTTCTCCAACCCCCCATCGGCACTCGTCGCCGTCTCGATAGCAAAACGGTCGTCCTCGCGTTTCAGAAAGGTTCCGCTCAGCTCCGTGATAGAAGGGTCGTCATCAACATGGAGGATTCGAATCTCTTCTTGAGAGCGGAGTTGCATGGTAGACAGGTGTGTTACTATCGTGGAAAAATATATTGTAGCAGAATCAGAACTAAGAATTTGATCTTGCCAGAACCACGCATTCATTTCATAATTTATAAATATGAAAATAGAGGACCAGAACAATACCAGTTTGGATTGCCAATTAGATCGCCATTAAACGACGTGGAACAGTAGATATCTTACCTGTATTAACCGCACAGAGTCAGAGTATCTCATCTGGTAGGGAGTTCAACAAACCCGTTCACTCGGATGACGGAGCGTTGCGCTCGGCGCTGTCGCGCGCCTCTCTTCGGTCCATCGTGCCTGCAGTAGCGGGCGCGATCCCGGTCCGCCGCCGTGAGGTGGACGGAAACGCACTCTATCTTCTGTTGCCTGCTCGTGCTTCGATCTAGACAAGCCAATAGCGCGACATTTTTGCGACTCGCTCCGGAAAGTGGAGAGTATCATGTCAACTAATGGAAGAGCTGGAAATCCGATAGAACAGCTCACCAGCGGTCAGGATGCCAAGCGAATCCCTCACCCACAGTCAAACGAGTACATCGCTGCCTTTCGGCTTGACGAGGACAACAATACCGGATACAAGCTCGTGACCGATGATGGCAGCGTCATCCGAACGTCGTGGTCTTCCTCGGGGTGCAGTGCATGCAACGAGAACGAAAGCTACAGTCCAACGAGGGGGACTCCACACGATACGGCACAAGAGAAGCGCAAGCAAGCAAACTGCGAACACGCACAATTCGCAGCAGACGCATTCTCACTTGACGCAGCGGGGTCCTGCGACGACTGTGGCGCGTGGGCGGTCTCTCCAAAGTCGATACCCCATCCAACGGTCTCTGGAGCTACCGCACTAGTTGAGGAGTACTGTGCGGAGTGTGGCGCGCTTCGAGCAACGTGACCTGCTGCGGTCCTCGGTGGTCTACCCAACACAGTCGGCGCAGTCTGGGGAGCTGTTGGGTAGCTGTTTTCTGGGCCCGGAATACCGGATGGACACACCTCGATTTTGTGTGGCCGCAGGCAGGTGGCGGCCAGACAGGGCCGCCGGGAGGTGATTTCTTAAATGGGAGAAGTTCGATGTCCACGCTGCAAGAAGACGTTCGTCACGGAACTGAATGAGACTCGGTTCCGAGCAGGGTCGTTCTACGATGAAGTTAGAGAGCAGTCCTTTGACCAGCTCTGTGAAGAGTGTCACCGTGAGGTGGTGAAGTAGCGCTGGTCAGGTTACTCCCCATTTTTTTCTGGCACTGGATCTGAAATGTGCCCCCAGTCCATCTTCAAGAGGGCTTCTCGCTCATCTGCCTCTGTGTCTTCCTCGAACAAGACTCCCCGAATCGTCTCCCGATCGCTATGATAGTGGATGACTGCGTCGTATCCATATCGGTTCTCCGATCCGGCTGGATACCAGTGGTTCACACGAACCTCAAACTCGCGATCTTCCCACGTCTCAATCTCGACTGACCGGGGTACATCGAGTTCTCGGCGGGCGATGTCGATCACTTCGTCGACGACCGGCCCAATCGCTTCAATGCTCGGAATCTGGCGCTGGCTGGATGGCTGTTGCTCTGGGGATAGGTGTTGCTGTGACATGAGAACGGTGCGATTCAGACTTGGCCGTCATCGCTCAAAAAGCTCCGGGTTGGGGCGGTATCTGGCTGGCAGCCAGCGAGGAACAGTCCCGACAGGGGGACCGGGTGGATCGCAAGCGTGGGTCTGCCGGCCGGGCTGAAACAAATGGAAGCGCGGTGTGTCGTGACAGCGCGCGACGCCACTGACAGACTCGCGATGCTCGTCTGTCCTGTCCTCGTTCGCTCCCGCTCACTCGGACGACGGGGCGCTGCGCTCGGCGCTATCGCGCGCCTCACGCCGGTCCAATCGTGCCTGCAGTGGCGGGCGCGATCCCCGCTGGAGATCGGACAGTTCCCCGGCTGAATGGCTCACTAAATTGCGAGTATATTGCTGTACGAAAGGAATGTCTATCAGAAGTGTTGCGATTCGGATACAAAGCTCCGGATACAGTGGTGTGTCCTCCAGTTGTTGATCGACGAGTTGAGTTCGGTGCGGCGTCGGCATGGGTCTGCCCCGAGCGTTGGTCTGCCAGCGCTGGCTCAGTTCGGGTGCGGTCATGATCGATGTGGCCCTGACGTCGACGGGCCGGCGACGTGCGTGGCACAGTGGACTCGCATGACGCTCGGTGGGGCTAGCCGACCGCGTGCAGGTCACGATTGGACTTCGGGGAACAAGCTGGGACCTATTTACATTCCAATACATCTTGCTGGGACTGAGTGTGCGGGCTTCCCGCGATCCGAAGTCCGTCGTTCATCACTGGTCCTTATGTTCTATTCTCTATGTATCGCTGTTTCCAGCGCCCGCCTCGCGACTGAATCACCAAAGGACAAGATAAAGAGTGTCTTACATCGGCGGTTTTCGATGAATAATTCGATTGCCGTCTTGCGATTTGGACTTTGTTCAGTCAACAGTGGTAATTCACCAGTAGTGATTCAAACAGGGCGAAAACCGCTGCCGTCTTGCGATTTCAGTGATATAAAGATAGGAATAAAGATAAGTATTGGAATTTGATAGAAGAGGAGGTAGAAATTCTTGGTGTCCACTCGTACCGGCGGGGTAGAAAGAATCACAGGCGCAGAACAGCACAAAAGTATTAGATACACTATATGCAGAAGACAGGTTCACAACGGGGGATTACATAAACTCAGATACGTCGCGTCCCTCTTCTCTTGACTCAGTTTCGTCCCGCTCTTCAGTCTCGGTTGAGTCTCCCTCTGCATCTGATTCAGTGGGTGATTCACCGCCTTCCTGCTCGGCAGACTCCGTCCCACCTAAGCTGGGATCTGGGTCCGGCTCAGAGAAGAGTCCCCCAGTGTTGTCGTCGGACTGCTGATCGTGACTGCCACCGTCGTACTCATCTTCATTATCTGATAGGTCCGGGTGGTCCGTGTCCGGTGACGTGACGGCAGTGTTTGCTGTTGTCTGGTCGAGTAGGTCACTGGAATCGTCATCGTCCAACCCGTCTGTCGCGTCGACGGTTGGCTCGACTTCGGGGTCACGATCCGGGCCACTATCTCTGGACTCGTCGTCGGTCTCACCAACTGATCCATAGAGCACATCATGGAGTCGCGCCCGAGTGAACGAGAACCAACTGTCACTCTCGATGTCGGTGTCATCCTCAGTGGGTTCCGGTTCCGAACTGCCCGGTGACTCTGCGCCCTGTGCCGGCAGGCTGTCGCGAACGTCGGCCAGTTCGTAGGACTGTCCGTGGACCCACGTCGTCCGAGAGACAGCAACGCACTCACCGGGCTGGAAATCTCGGAGCAGCCCAGACGTGACCGGTGTTTTGTCCTTTTCCTTGTACGTGTCCCGAGCCTGTGTTCGTGGGTTTTCGCCGCGTCCCTGGTGGCTCATCGACACCATCTCAGAGCGGTCGTACTGCCGACTCTCGCCGAGTTCGTCGAGGATGAAGTCCGTCGACTCAGTGTCACCCGGCCCGAAGTACACGCCTTGCGGGCAGTTGCCGACAATCCCAGAGATCGTACTGTACGTGTCTTTGAGCTGGCCGATTGTCTGGACGCCGACCAATGCCCGTGCTTTGTGTTTCCGGCCTCGTGCCGTGAGGTTCGTAACTTGGGTCAGTGCCGGCAGCGCGTCGATCTCGTCGAGGATGTGGACCGTTGGGTTCTCGGCGTTCATCGCATACCGGATCGACCAGTCTACGAGCAACTGGTACATCGGCCCGAGCGTTTCCAGTTCTGTTGGGTTCGAGTCGATGATGAGGACCCGGCCTTCCGGGTTCTCGATGTACTCTTGCAGGGAGAACTCCCCGTAGTTCCCGAAGTCGCCGGTGAAGACGGGATCGACGTTCTCCTTGATGGTCTGATAAACGTTCTGTGCGCCTTTTCCTTTGTCAGGGTCAATGTGGCCCGAGTCCAGTCGGTCGAACTCATCAAGGGCCTTCTTGAGCGCGATATGACCCTCGTTGAGCAGCGAGACGATATCAGCATGACAGAGGGCATGGCGGCGATTGTTCTTTTGTGCGCTGAGATGGAGGTACATCAGCATCTCCGCGAAGGTCTGTTTGGCCGGCCGGTGAAACGGGTCATGACCGTCGGCTTCGCCGAAGATTGCGCCGGCGACCTCGCGAAAATCAGACTCCGAGTCGGCGTCCTTGAACAGATTCCAGACCACATCGCTGTCCTCGTGGCGGATGCGCTGAACCTCAAAGCCCAGTTCCTCGTAGAACGCTTGGAAGTCTTCGCCAGTGTCGTGAGCGATGACCGCGGTATCGCTGTAGTACGGGAACTGGTAGGCCAACAGTTTCATCATCGACGTCTTCCCCGAACCAGTCTCGCCCACAACGGCGGTGGAGACATCTTGGTCGAGCGTGAACGGCAGTTCCGCGTCGTTGTGTTCGTGAGAGACCTCTTCCAGCGGGACGACGGACTCGCCGTCGTCGTGGTCCCACTGGTTCATCGCGAGCATTTCCGGTGAGGTCCGGCGGAGCAGTTCCCCGGAGAACACGATACCGATTGAGATGGCATACAGGAGCACTGTGGTCGAGTACGAGAGCATCGGCAGCGACAACCCGGGCACGGTGAAGTCAGCGAACAGTGTCCCGACTGAGATGGCAGCCAGAACGTGTGCGAACGGGAACAACAGCGCTGCGCTGGGTGTCTGGACAAGCACGTCGTAGAAAAACGCCGCGCTGATAACTCCAAAGCCGAGGTAGATGTAGCGCCACGCCCAGAACCGCTTTGGCAGGACCTTGTCGCTATCGACGATCATCGGCGGGAACAGTAACATAAACCCTGCCCAGACGAACCCGACGACGTTGTCGTACTTGAGGCTATTCGGGACTTCGCCGGAGCGTTGTCCTGGTGGTGCAGAAGAACTAGAACTCACTGCCACCACCCAACTTCGCGTTCGGGTTCCTGCTCGCGTTCAAGGTCAACTTCGGGTTCGCGCTCAGTTGCGGCCTGTTCTCCAGCCCTCTCCGCAGCGCCCTCTGAGAGTGACTCTGGTTTGCTCTCAGCGCGCTCTTTCTCAGCCGTGGGTTGTCCGACGTCTTTCTGCTGGCTCTTCTCACTCGCCCGCTTGAGCGCTTTTTCCGCGTCGGGGTTCAGCGACAACTCTGCCTCGTGGTACTGCTCCCGTGCTTCTTGATCGACGACCCGGCCGGGATTCTCTGGAGCATCGCGAGCAGTTGCCGTTGGGTCTCTCGTCCGGGAGGGCTCTTCATACACGGTCGCTGCTTGTTCGCGCAACTGTCGGATATCCTCCCGATCCATCTCCAACTCTGTGCGCTCGCCGGTCGCCGCGATATGCGCGTGTGGGAACTCTGTGTCCCTGTGGACCCCATATACATAGTCAGTCGTCGGCTGCTGGGCAAACTCACTGTGCATGAATTCCCGAGTGTTGGCATTCACCTCTTCTGGTGAGTATTGTCCTGTTGGGTCAGGAGAGACGATCATATGCCGCTGGAATCCGAACTCCCGGCTCTTGTCGACGAATTGGTCTACTTCTGGGTCGGACAGTTCTCGGCCGGCCGGGTTCCGTAGATCAACTGTCGCTCCGGCATCCTGTTCTCGATCACGGCGAATATAATCGACGAGGTTCCCTGCACCACTCTCCTGATAATCTGTTTTCAGCATCATGCGCTCTCACCTGCCGGCTCAGTGGCGGCCGAGGCATCTGACTCAGCGTTGTTTTCTTCATCTGGTGTTTGCGACTCCGTGTCCGGATTTTGTCCGACGTGTTCGCCGGCAAATTTCAGCGCAAGCCGCCGCTGTTCAGCTGAGTAGTCATCTTGGAGCAGTTTCCAGATCGCGATGATGTATGCTGTCCGGACTTTTTGCACGGTCTTCACTTCCTCCATTGATCCAGACTCAAATTCTGCTAACAGTTCCGTCACCTCGCGCTTTGCCTCCTCCAGCAGGACTTCGATTTTTGTGTTAGTACTGTACCGCTGATACTGATTCTCTCCAGTCTCCCATTCAACGTAGTCCTCGATGACCTCGTGTCCGTATTCGGAGGTGGATGTCCCCGCGGCGTCAGCCAACTGGTCAAACAATTCTTTGTTCTCCTCGCTCGTATAAATCTGGAGCAGAGTATCTCTCTCAGTCATTCCTGACCCCCCTTATTTCGGATTCTTTCAACCTCTTCCTCAAGTTTCCCTGTCGCTTCCTCCATCGCAGTAGCGCGCCTCTCTGCCGGGAACTCAGAGGAAATCAAATCCCACAGAGCGACCGAGTAGAACAGTTCCTGATCCGTATCAACGGTTGTTGCTTCCTCAACGTCCTCTACGACGGCATCAGCGATGTACTCCAGTTCCGATCCAAGGTTTAATTCCCCCGCACGCTGTTCCTGTAGTTCCCTCGAAATACGCCGTTCCGTGGCTTTCAGAATGTACTCTGAAACCCCTTCACCCGCTTTGTTAGCCTGCTTCACGATCTCTTTTCGCTGCTCTGCACTCAGCCGAATTGTGACTTTTTCACTCATGTGAATCACTCCGTATTGTCGAACTCCGAATCAATCTCTGCCTCGGTACCACCATCAGCAACAACTGCATCCGGCTGTGCCCGGTCAAGTGCCACAGACACAGCATCCACCAGCTCATCTTCGCCCAGTCCGTCCAGAACGCGCTCAGCCTTCTCAGGCGACAGCCCGTGATCTGTTAGCTCCTGCTCGACTGCTTTCGAGTGGACGAACTCTTCAAACTCAGCAATGTGGGGGTCAGCCTCGGCGACAACATCGTCAAACGCGTCCTCTGCGTCGGCGTCGAGGTCGATAATCTGCTTTTCCTCCCATGAGGTCTTGATCGTCAGCGGGTAGTCGCCGTGCTCGTCGACGCGGACCAGCGCTTGCGAGTACCCCTGACCGTCGCCCAGTGACTCCTTTCCAGCTTCGGCGTGCTGGATGTAGGACTGCTGTTCGCTGGTGAGTCCGGCACTTGTCGCAGTCTCATCGCCCAGTTCTGGCTCACGATGATGCACCTTGATCGGGCACATCCCCGCGATTTCCTCAGCGGCTCCCTTGTCCTCGAACTCCGACAGGGTCTGGGACAGCATCACCAGTCGCAGTCCGGCGTGGCGCTGGTGCCGAGCAATCTGGTTCAGCGACTCCAAGTTCGCGTCGTCGTTGAACAGGTAGTGCGCTTCGTCAATGATGATCTCGACCTTCTGGGTCATGTTCTTAGCCTGCTGGTACAGCGTCGACAGCAGCAACTGCATGATGAACGACTGCTTGCCGAGGCCACTGCCCGAGCCTTCGACCTGCTGGAGGTCCAGATACACAGCCTTGCTACTGTCGTCGATCAACCGCAAGTCCGACTCTTTCGAGAGATTGCCGAACGTACTCCCCGGCCGGAACGGATGCAGCGCAATCGAGAGTTCGTTCGCGTACTGCTGGATTTTCTGCTGAGAGGACTCCGTCGTCGCGCCGGGGAACATTCCCGGGTCTTCCTGGAGGCGGTCGACAACCTCAAGGAAGTCACTCAGGTCCGGCGAGTTCGCCGGCGTATGTGTCGACGGGTCGTCCGGGTCGATATCAGACTCGGTGAATATCTTGTCGATCAGGAACGTGATGAGCCCGCTATGCATCTCCAGATCGACATCCCGCGATTGCAGGAAGTTCTCGATGACACCGTACACCTCATCTTTCTTTGCGGAGACAGGCTGCATGTCCGGAGACTGTTCGAGTACATGGGGCGGCGTCGGATGCATCTCACACGGGTTTAGCGGCGTTTCACCGCTGATTGTGATCGTCTTTGCATCCAGCATCTGCGCGCTGCCGTGCATGTCCCCGACCGGGTCAATATAGATTTGCTTGACATCCGACCGCTTTTTCAGCATCCGCATCGCCCGAGCCTGCGTGCCATGCGTTTTGCCGCCGCCGGGCATCCCGGTAACTAGCTCCGAGTGGCCAGTTTCGAGATCCCACGGGTCGATCAACAGCGAGGAGTCGTTGTGTCCGTGCAGTCCGTACTCGATACCGTCCTCCATCCGGAGGTAGTTCGACGAGAACGGGAACAGCGAACCCAGCGCTTCCCCAGTCATCGAGGAGAGCCGATTCTGCCCGAGTTCGTTTGCCCCGATCGGCGAGACAGTCACCAGGCCCGCTTCCTGCCGGCGGGTCGTTCGCTTGACGCCGCAGTTCGACGGCGAGTCCCGCAGCAGCGTTTCAAGCCGGTTCGTTTGCTTCCGGAGGTCTTCTTCCGTCTCCGCGGTCAGGCGGATGAACGCGCCGACACGGAACAGCGACGTGTGGTTCCGGCGGACCATCTGTCGGATGTACTTCGCCTGATTGACCTCCTGTTCGATATCTTCCGCTTCAAGTTCTCCCTTGTCGTTTTGCAGCATCTTCAGCGACGAAATCCACTCTTTCATGACCGACACGGCTGCGTCAGAGTCGTAGGGGTCGATGTGGATTGAGACGTCGACGGCAAGGTCCGTATCCAGCAGCAGTTGCTCTAACATCCCGCTGGTCGGATGCTCTGGATATGTCTCGATCCAGAAACAGCGCGTGTACGTCTCTTGGTCGATGAGGGCGTGGTCGGCGTCCCACTCGATATCCGTCGGCGCAACCAGCGACCGGTGGTTCTCTCCCGGTCTGTGCAGCTGGGAGACGAAGTCGGTCTCGTCGACCTCGTAGTCGGTCCCACCGACGTCGTCGGTCTCCATGCCCTCTGCGGCGTCGTGGGCTGCTGCTCCCTCACCGTGCTTGATGAGTTCCCGAGCGGAGTATGTTACCGGCGAGACGGAGGCAGCCTCTTCGTACTCCCGCTCGGACCGCGTTTCACAGGCCCAGTAGTCTTCGGTCAGGTTTGCCAGCTCATGCGGGCTGACCGACCGGCTACGGCACCGGTACATATTGTTGACTGCTCTGTCGACAGTCTCAAGCCGGTCGTGGAGTTTCTTGGCCTTGAACTCCTCTCGCTCGGCGTCAGTGAGAGTGTCACTGTCGAACCGACCGAACAGTCGCCCGAGGACGGGTATCCCGGCCAGATAGTCAGCGATGGAGTCATCGGCCATCTGGAGGTCATGAATATCATCGTCGGTCACCCAAACGACGATGTAGTACTTGCGCTGGAGTTCGGTTTCGGTCTCAACGTTGCCGATGTCGTCAGTGTAGCGATTGACCCACTCCAGCAGGACTCCCCGGAATATCGGGTGGCTCTTCGCGTCGGGATCTTCGAGCCGGTCGATATGGGTCTGGATGTGGGATTCGTTGTCGACCTCTGCTGTCGTGACGTGGAGCTTCGCCCGGCCAGTCAGCGACTCAGACAGGCGTGTGAGTGACTTGACGGCTTTGTCCCACTTCTCGTCGTCCTGCAGCGACATATTGGCGGGCTCGACCTCGACCGCGCCGACATACGCTCCGTCGACGCGCTCGATGCCGTGGGGCATGATCCGCTCCAATCGTGTGACCTGCCGAGCATCCTGATTGCCCTGGTCATGGGTGTACTGGCGTTTTTTCACGAGCCAGAACAGTTTGACGCGCAGCCACTCAGTCAGCCGGTAGTGGTCCGGACGGACTTTATGCAGGATGTAGAGGAAGACTTCAACGACCGCTGTGAGGGCCAAAGTGGGGAAGAACAGCGCCGCTGGGACGAACGGCATCCCCATCGCGACGAGGAAGCCAAACGGCGGAATGAGGAACAAGATGAGTTCCCCGAGCGTGTAGTCTCCCCAGAAGTTGGTCGTATCTCCGAGTGACTCGTGGATGATGTTCGTGTTGTATTCTTCTTGTTCGTCAGCCATTAGTCGTCATCCTCCCGAGGCGGCAGGCCGTCACGGTATGCATCAGGCCCTAATTTATCGGCATCAGTCGCAAACACATCCTTGAGTGAGTCATACGACTCGGACCCACCAGAGTCGGTATCGGTCCCGTTTTCGTCGGGTTCCCCATCCGAGAACGGCGGGTCTGCATCAGACTCGTAGACTCTGGTATCGCCGGAGTTAATCTGCGTCTGGCGCTCAACCTCTGTCTGACGCTCATTGATTGGGGTATCGTCGCTCTCAGAGTCGCCGGACGAACTCCCGTTGTTGGTGAACCTGCTGTTGAGCGGACTTCCAGAGGAGGTTCCACTGGAGCTTCCGGTGCTACTGGAGCCGCTAGAGCCACCAGAACCACCAGAACCACCGGAGCCACTGCTGCCGGCAGGAGGCGGAGCGGAACCGCCGCCACCGCCGTTACCGCCTCCAGAGCCGTTGGAACCGCCACCAGAGCCGCCAGTACTGTTCCCACCGCCACCGGAGCCATTGGAACCGCTCTTCCCATAATTGCGGTTCATCCCGGCAGGGTTGGCTGCCATCTGGCGATGGACCATCTGGGCTCCCGTGGCAGCACTGCCGAAACGCCCTTTTGCAGCGCTTGAGGCGGCTCGAATCGTGCCACCCGTCGCCATTGCTGCGCCGGGGCCAGCAACCGCTCCAGCGCCGGCTGTCGCCGCCGCGCCAGTGGCCGCCGCGCCGATCTTTGCTGGCTTTTTGCCGCCGGCAAGAACCTGCTCGCTGACCTGAATCGCAACGCGGCTACTGCGCTGGATGAGGACCTTCTGAGACTTTGCTGCCAAGTACAGCGTGACGAGACTGATGAACAGCGACAGTTTGGAGGAAAGACCCCAATTTGTCGCTTCGAAGCTCATGCGGATCAGGATTGCAGGCGGGATACCCGCAGCGAGAACGCCCGGATATGCGCCGGCGACCTGCTTTGCCAGTCCCGAGAAGCGATTGAGTGGCCAGACCTCGACCGCCCAGAACGTCGCGACCAGCGGCATCGACAGCGTCATCAAGAAGACCAGCAGCCATCTGGTAATGAAGATGAACGCCGCTTTGAGGTAGACATACAGTCCGACGATCATGAGGACAGCAAATATCCCTATACTGAACGAAGCGATCTCTTGGACTGAACTAATTAGTGTGGCGATCTCTTCTTTTGACTGACCGGAGCGGTAGATTACATTTCCGATAGCGTCGAAGAACTGCGTCCCTAGCGAGGCTACCGGGAGCCAGAAGAACAGCGAAAGAAATGCTACTCCGAGTCGGCGTAGGAGCTTCTTCCGGATAACCGGGTTCATCGACCCGTATCTAACCCCAATCATCGCCAAGACGATGAACTGCAGTCCGAGTGCCAGCCCGACTACCCCCTCAAAATAGATGCCCGATATTAGCGAGTCCCACGGGGCATTACTCGCAGACTCAAATGCAATGTCGACAGGGGCTGCTGAATTCGGTCCTTCAGGAGCAGGCGTCCGCACCATCGGATCAATAATCGCTTGGAAAAACCCGTCAAGATAATTGATTATCTGCGTTTTAAGTTGAGTAAAGAAGCCGCTGATACCAGATGTAATTGCCGACGAGAGTTCTGCAACCAGCCTCTCGGTAATTTCCTCGATGATTTCGTTACCAATTCCGGACTGCATCGCTACGTCTCCTTCTCCGTCTTTATGGGAGTTGTGGTGACCTCTTCTGGCTCACCAGCTAGAGTTCGTTTGCACCCGTTACCGGTGGAGTCAAACCTGTCGGTATACTTGATAGGTTGGATGACAGTAACCGGGTCACTCCAGAGGAACCCAACAGTCAATTCCTCCTCTCTTAGAGTCGTTTCTTCGACTTTTACGCAGTGTGGGCCATCAGCGAGGAGAAAAGTAAATTCGACAATACCGGTTTCACCCGACTTTATTGGTTCAAATGCTTTGCTGTCTTTGTTTTCTCCATTGAGGATTGTCTGTGTTGCCGCGCCGGTTCGCCGGCCCACATTCCGGACAACCACCCCTAAGCTATCGTCGCGGATCTTTTCGTGTTCAGTCCCAGGAACGGCCTCTTCAAACTCAAACGTAGTGCCCAGTTCGAGTGGGAGTTTAGTTTCGACCTCATCCCCACGGAGATAGAGCGTGTGCTGGCCCCGAGGTAGCGGTTCATACGAGTCCTCTCCCTCAGTTAGCGAGAGACGTGTCCGGGTCTCGCCAGGACTGAAGTAGTCGCTGGCGAACTCCCGCCCAGACTCTGTGATGATGCTGACCGATGACGGCTCGATCTCATCGGTCACAGCCACTTCCAGAGCCAACTGGCGGCCGTTCTCGACAATCTCAATCGACGTCTCTTCGATGTAGTCGGACTGCTCTTCAGGTGGGCCGGCGCTTCCGTCACCTCCGTCACTGCTATCGGACAGCCCGCCACTGCATCCTGCAAGTGCAGCAAGACTCCCGCTCAGGAGTCCAAGTACTGTTCTGCGGTCGATACTGCTGGTTCGTGGTATATCTTGCTTTGTCATGGATTATACCAACCAACGAAGTTGCCTCTCGTCCAGACGTCGTAGCCATACAGCACCAACACAGCCGGCAGCAACGTCAGGAGCGTCACTACAGCAAGGTCGATGAAATTCGCAAGGTCTGGGAGATCGAGTTCATATGCGACCCGCTCTTGGGTGTCTCGCACCGGGACAGAACGCCCTTGCTCCCACCAGATCTGATTCGGACGATACGTGACTATCGCCGACGAGACTTCGCCCTGATCGACGGTCACCGTAATCTCATCGTCGCCAGAGAACGACCGTTCAACTCGATTCTGCCCAGTCGCGACCGTGACGTTCCCCGCTGCAATCGGGAAGCCAGCCGTCGGTTCAACCCGGACCAGCAGGTCCGTCGAGTTGTCGGTCGAGTTGACGACCTCGGAAGTGATATTGACCTCGCGGATCGGCGTCGGGTTCGTCGAGTCCGCTGGCTGTTCGATGCTGTTCCCGCGGACGAGTCCGTGGATCTCGAAGTTCTCTGTCCGGAGCGATTCTGCACTCCGAATCGTGAACCGATCCGCCGTCGTGAACGTCTCCGAACGGTTGATCCGAATCTCTGGTGGGAGGGTGGTCCTGTTGGTCGCGTTCGCAGTCGCATTCGTCGGATACGTCGCTTCGAGCGACGGCACGAACTGCCAGCCATCGGAACTCTCATTTTGGACGCGATTGACCGTGACCTCCGGGCCTTCCGTAGTTCGGACAGCATGGGTTTCGAGCGGCCGCACTGGCGTCGTCGTATTCTCTGACCAGTTCTCCCAGCCGGGCGGTGAGCGAGTGTAAAACCGCCACTTGCTCTGGACCTCGTATCCCCTGTCAAACTGGACGCGCTGCCAGCTGCCGGGGATTACAGTCCCGATACGATAGTCGTCAGTCGTGGCCCCTCTGCCATTCGGGACGACACCTGGTTCAATGGCCATCTCCCGCTCGGATAGGTTTTCGACGTGGACCGTGCGGGAGTCCGTGACCGTCAGTTCGTACTCGTCGATCTCGTCATCGCCAATGTCTGAGATATTCGTCGAGATCGTCGTGACCAGTTGGAGGTCGGTGGTCCCGGTGATGTTCGTGTAGTTGAGCGTCGGCTGAGCAGCGGTGCTGTTGTCCATCGCAGTGCCGTTGGCATACAGCGTCGTGTTCGTCGACGTGTTCAGGACCCGGAAATCATCCTCAAAGAACTCCGGGATGAATAGCCGGTAGTCGTGGATGGCACGAACAGTCCCGTTTAGACGGACGAGCCGCTTTGTGCCCGATGGCCGATGGACGACCGTCGATGGCTCGATGCTGAAGAACGCGACATAGGCATCGCGAATCCAGAGTCCAGATCGAGTGTCGGTGACGTTGACTGGTCGCGAGGAGTCCTCAATTCCGGTTCGGAACGAGTCGTGTTCGGGCCGGTTCCACAGCGTCGTGTTCGAGGGCGCACGCGAGGGCATATCTCCCGTGCAAGATGGCAGGACGGCCAGCGTACCGTTCTCGGCATCTGACCGGTCGGCCCGTGTGAGATTCGGGTGGTCCGGGTCGCCAGACCACAGCGCACGGAAATAGGTGTGGTTGTGGTTGTAGGACCTGTTCGGTGGCACGACGCCGGCCGTCGCGTTGTCACCGACAGAGGCATTGGCCGGCGGGTTCGAGGCGTTCTCGTAGCACGAGACTTGCGCGCTGAGGTTCTGCCTTGCTCCGAGTTCGACGGACCTATTCACGCCTGTCTGGTTCGCCGCTGGCCCTCGATCAACGGACTCGTTGCCTTCGGTTCCGTTGGCTGCTGTCCCGTTTGCCACCGGGTCTTGGACGCTGGAGTCGTTGTTTTCGGTTCGATTCGTCTGTGTTCCCTCGCCGCTGGAGCCATTCGGTGCGGTGGCGTTTTGTTGGAGTACCCCCACGCCACCGTGACTCGCGTCGGGAAGGGAGTGTGCCATCCCCCGCTCAATCTGGGCTGGGTTGCCACCAGCGGACGCCGGCCCCGCAGCTGCGGCTGTCGAGAGCAGCGAGCAAAGGGCCGCGATCATCAGCAGTGAGCGGAGTCCCATTGTGTGCTTAGAATGGCGTCACGCAGTCCGAGAAGCCGAAGCCGACGTTGTCCCCGAACTTCGTGATGAGTTCTGGAGCCACGATTGCCAGCACAACGACGCCGAGGCCGACCAGCGAGAGGATGAGGTCCCGTCGAGCCTCGTTTTGCTGGTTCGGGTTGCCAGAGGCTCGCATATACGACAGGCCACTGCGACCGACGAACACCATCGTTGCTGGGAGTCCAAGACCAGCCAGTGCTCCAAAGACGACGTTGACGCCGTCTTCGACAGCCGTGTCACAGTAGATGTTCCCAACGTCAGTCTGGCCCATCGCAGAGCCAGCAAACAACGTGAGGATCAGCAGCAACTGTGTTGTTTCTCTGACGCCAGGCGTAAGCCATGCGTCTGCGAGTCGGCGCTTCGCGTGCGTGTAGAGTGTTGGTTCCGAGGTCGATGCGGTCGAGTTCTGCGTTCGTGTTGACATAGATGTCTCTGTTTTTGCGGTCTTGCTTGCTCTCCGATTCCCCACCGGTGACCCGCTACCAATTGTGTGTTAGTTTTCTTATGCTTGTGGTGAACCCTGCCCTGAATTCGCCAGCACTTATTGACATTGGGACTATCAAAAAACTTGTGAACAAGATTAAGAGTGCTAGATTATGATAGGTAGTGTTACTCGGCAATGCCCTAATTTTCGTGCCGCATGAATGATAATGCTAGGTTGAAAATGTGTTAGTACATCAACCAGTAGTTCTATCAACTAGTCTATCAGCCGCAGAGCTTCCAAACCGTATATCAGAAACATACAGGACGTCGGCTTACTCGAAGACGACATAACCGAATACTCCGTTACCTGACTTCCACTGGTGCATTTACATTAGTTTGTAAAATTAACTGGTATAACTATAATAAATTCCTTGGAGAACAACCTCAAGGCCGAACATACAGGTTGATTCCAGTATTGGTAGATACGCTTTTCCAAGCAATTAAGTAACTAAAATGATATATCGCCAGCAAAAATATCCCTTGCCTTGAATTGCTTTTTAATACCGAGATCGATCTTTTGATTACGTTCTTCACGGCTCATTTCTTCAGCACAAGCAGCGGCCATATTGCCGGCAGCCTGTCGATACAGCTTGAATATCTGACTGTAGTTTCCCAGTGACAGCGAGTATGACGTTACCTTGTAGTCCTTCAGAGAATCACTGATCTGCACACCTGCCTTATTATTCGCTCGCTGGAAGTTGCGGCCCGCAGAGTCGAAAGACGAGCGCTCGAAAGCGTCGATACCACTATTGAGCGAAAGAATCACCTTCAGGAACAACTCTTGCATATCAGCGTGTTTCTTATATACGTCTCTCTGTCGGCTCAGCCGCGAACTGACTCTATCACGATCAGGTAAGAGCTTTTGTGTCGAGGGTGGCCACTCACTGCGAGTGTGTGTAGCTACTGCTTTGTTAAATTTAGAAATGGATGACTCCACATCAGGAAGGAGCCTATCTTGATTTGATTGACTATTGAAATACTCACTATTCAAAGTATTAATCTCACGGCTTTCAATTTTCTCACTGAGAGACTCCCCCTCGTCCAAGGTCTGCTGCAATTCTTGATAGTACTCTAAAGCTTGGTTGATATTGCTAGCTCCAACCGCAGGTGTTGAAGATGGAGTTTTTCTAGTCGGTTCTATCTCCTTCTCAGAGAGTGAGCTATTTACCGACTCTATCGTTGTAGCTATTGACGACCGTAGCATAGAGTTATTCTGGGGATCTCTAAGATCAGTTGAGTCAATAGTCTGGGCCAAATTCTGTAGTTCAGACACTTCACTGGAGAAATCGGGTGGCTCCTCATCGATCATACTCACGAGGGTGCCGAGGACGATAGTCCCACTTAACAGTCGGAAAAAGTTACGACGATAAAGAGGTATTTCCTCGGTATCTTCGTCACCAGACATTGCATTTATTTTCACCGACAAGTATTAAATACATTTCCACTATCTAGCAGACTGTGGGCGAATTGGATACTGACCGTGTTAATTTAGCGGCAAGCCATCTCAATGGCGGACTGTACCGCCATGCGAGAGTAGAAACGCGAAGACCAGCCCTTGATTTGGCCGGTGCCCTGTCTGAGGTACACGATAGCAGCTTGGACTTAAGCCTCGCAGAAGGTGATCGTATATTAATCCGAGCAGAGCAAGAAATCGATACCACAACACTACGTCGGCTTCGGAAGCTCACTGAGGTACTTGAGGACGACCTTGGAATTAATCTCGGACATGGGAAGTTTGCCCGGATGGCGAGTACCGCGGCGACAGCCAGTTCGGTTGTAGCCGTGGCGATTGCTGGATGGAATCTAGTAGAAGCTGCGGATACCTTGCGGGACGCTTCGAAGAGGGCAGAGTCACTGCAAGCAATGAAAGAGGAACAGTTCGGTATTTTCTACAGAGCAATCGGTCTATTTGTTGTAGAGTGTTTCTTGTTCACTACCCCACTCAATTACAAGACCGCTTGGAAAGGAACGCGGTATCTCAACAATCACTACCTCTATCGGTTGCGATCAACGTCGAAACTTCTCTATAGACTCACACTGAGCGAAGTACATTATGCGATTCGAGGATTCACCAAAGAAGCACTTCGTAGCGCGGATCAGTTTGCCTCGTACCTTGCACAGGTAACCGTCAAGAGTGTACAAATCTTGCAGGACAATTCTGACAACGGAGTAGATGATCTTATTGAGACTGTACAACAAGAGGTAGAGGAGTTTCATGCGTTCGTGAAAAATAGTTACCAGATTATTGTACCCGAAATCGAACTGCAATCTGTCGCTAAAGAAGTGGTCAAAGAACTTACTACAGTCATCGACCTTTCAGACCTATCCTCGAAGCAAATTATGAGTGAAATTGATATATAATAGGTAGCAATCGAGTGATTGTTCTACTCACTTTTGTAGGATTTGTTGAACTTTTCAGCGAGTTTTCTGTGCTACCCGCCTATATAGCTTTGATTACAGGGATAATCACGACCAGTGGCTGTGCTGAATTAGCACGCCCTGTAGCCCGGTACCGACCGGCGAATTTACCATAGACTATACGTACATTCGATATAATATCTCTGTCGAATAGATGATCTCTCCGGCATGGTTCTTTTCTACTTTGGCTCAGGTTTGCGCTGCACTGTTAGGGTTCATCATAACCTTAGCTGTAGCAATTCACCAATTAGAGATACGCGAAAAAAGGAAACGCACTGATGAATTGAGAACGTCGCTGATAGATGCAAATGACAAGTATAATAATATTATGCTAGAGATTATTGAAGTTATCGACTTACCTTTTCAGAACAAATTCGTGCCTGATGATTACGGCATAGCGATAAATGAGACAGACGTAAATCAAATAATAGACATGTCGAATGAACAATTTGACAGGCCCTTATGTTCTAAAATATCAATGCTTGCATACAGGTGTGCCAGTATTTTGGATGAAATATCGCCTTCCGATTGTGCAAAACAAGATAATCTCATATCACAATCCCAAATTACAGAACTGCAACGAGCTGGGGAATACATTAGTGATATTACTTCAAAGCCCGACGGGGCTTTGATACGTGAAATTGAGTCTCAATCGGAGGTAAATGATATTAGCCTATCAGATGAAATATTTCAGAATTCGGACAATCATAAATATGAAGAGATCGACCAATGGATAAGTAATAATATAAATGGCAAAAATCGGAAATCGAATCTGAGTGGATCGAACTTAATTTCCATCTCAAATATTTTTAAGGAGTTTAGAGAGGACATGAGTAATATATCTATGAAGGCAGAACAGACTATATTAAACAATGATCAACAATATAGGCGGGCCAGTTTATATGGTGGCTTAATGGTGATCTTTGGGATTATTCTACCACTGTCTGCTCTGATTGAACCTATTTCAAAAGACCTCATAATAAGCGGATTCATCTTGATAGTGTATCAGGTTGGATTAGTTGTCGGGACGATATGCTTTACAATATTGACCTTGGCCGAGATCTGGGACTAGCAACTAATTATTTTGCTGCTCAATTATCCCCACCAAAACATCTTCTAATTCAGATTTGACCTCTACTATACGCTTAGGCTTTATATCTGCCATATTTATTTGGCCGATAGTAATCTCTACCCACTCTTTGATTTCACTGAGGTCAGCATCTTCTGAAGGAGGACTGGAGTATTCCGAATCTTCGATGGATGTGTTAATAGCAGCTTGAAATTGCTCAACTGCTCTTGCATACTCGCTTCTAAAATCTGAATGACCTGAACTTGTACCCGATTCTAATTCGCGCACTTCCTCTTGTAATTCTTGTATCCGTGAGCTTGCGTCCTTCATCGTCTCCTCATATTCCTTTTCATCTTCTATTGCCTGCAAATATTCCTTATCGGTTAGAATCTCGCGTGCCAACTTCTCTGCTTGGTTACCATCATCATCACTTACGGCTTTTTCAAAATCTTCTGAAAGAGTTGGATGATTTACGATAATCTTTTTCAGATATTGCTCGTTGTTATTTTTTACACCCAATTTAGGCGCTAACGTATGCATGTACTCATCTACTGAGATATCGTCTTCAAAATTAGATGATATCTGGATTATAGATTTTGCAATTTCATTATGCTTGTCAGTGGTAGTCTCAGTTGGAGTGAAGGCCATTATATATTTTAACCAACTTCGAGGTTGTATTGCAGTGGGCCGGTCTCCAATTATACTTTCAAATTCTCCACTCTTAGCTAATTCTATCCCGATCTCCGTCAGAGAGTTATGAAATGAAAGAACGAATGGACCAAAATCCCAGTTAGAGTGCTTTCGATAACTGCCTATTAGGCCAAGATTTTGCGCATCAGTGTCAATTTTCCCTAACTTGTGGCGATTCACTTCGTAGGAATTTCTCTCAAGAAACTTTTCCGTGCAGGCTTCTACTATCTCTTGGTTTGGAGATTTCTGATTTTCTAGTCGTATTATATCGTATTTTTCTTCAACTACTTCTTTCCAGTTCTTTAAGTATCTTATATAATCTTGCCACTCCCGGTTTCTCTGCCTACCAAAATCTTCCACAAACTGATTATTTGCTAACTCTATATTCCCACTCCCCGTATGCAATCCGCTCATTTCACTTTCACAGCGTTTTATCAGGGCCTCTAATTCGTCTTCAGTCCCTTTAGTGAACCTCAGGTCAAATTCTAATTCTGGTGTCCTCTCACAGACTATTCTTGCAAGCTCATGTTGAGGGTCAGTTTCCGCCAACAGAGATACTAAAACATTTGTATCCAAGATCAGCGTGCTATTTCGTTCTGGTAGCTCAGGAAACTCAATGGAATCCGCTTTAGATATTAAATCAATATTGACTGCTGTAGTGTAACAAGAGTCAACGAGTTCTAATAGTCCATCTCCTGGGTCGTTGAGATATTGTTTTATAGAATCACGGAAGATTGCTCTCTGCTTTATATTATTTTTTTCTGCCGCTTCATTACAAATTTCTTCTGCTTTTCCCCAATCGGAAATAAGCACATCTTTTTGATGTTCTTCAAGTTCTTCAACAGAGCTTGCTAAGATCGAGATGAATTCTTCAAAGAAATCCGAAAACCCAGATTTGAATCGCCTCTGTACGTATGGATCAATTTCACCGATTTGACTTGATAATATGGGCTGAAATTCATTCCACAGAGAGCCTATCCTCTGGTCTAAAGTTTTGAACTCCATTGGTTCTGCAACTATATATTTGTCATTCCCCGTGGACTTGACATAACCTGGTTGCAAATCATGCAATATTTCTTCTATAGCTTCCTCACGTATTTGCAGATTATGAGATGATTTTAATTTTAATCGAATATCTTTAGATGTTATCTCATCTCCTTCGTCAAATTCAGACAAAGTGAGTTTGATAAGATTTGATTTGATCTCTTCTCTTCTCCCCCGTATTTTACCGTCTAATAAAAGAGCAGCTTTCAAGAACTGCTCTGTATGCATGATATCTCTTTTAGATTTGTATTATAAAATTCTACCGACAGTATTGGTTTGAAAAATCACCAAGCCACTGACAAAGTCGTTGTGAAGGTTAGTGCTCCCATCCATATCTGCCTTGGTGGCGTTTTTGAGTTCTTATTATAATTAGTAGGAGTGGTGGTGTTTGATGTCGCTATAGGTGTGGCTCCGACATTAGTAAATTAAAAGCCAACGCTCTTGGATAGGAGATTGTGGATACTACTGAGCGGTAGCTGTGGAGTCGAAGAGGACAAGGGCACCGCGTCAGCGGTGGCCAACACGAATGATGCCGCTCGATGTGTTTGGGTCGGAATCGGCCGCAGCGGACCTGCTGCAACAGGTTCACTGGCGTGACGGTGTTACCTGTCCCCGCTGCCGTTCTGACCGTGCGACGGTGGCTCTCGCCCCACTGAGGTATCTCCAAAAATAAGCTAACACAGTATCTCAGGCCATTCCAACTACGTCGGGAGCTGTTTCGGAAACCCGGCCGAGACGCTCTCAAACACGCTGTTCGGGCCACGCTATGAAATAAACAATGTGCAACGGATGAGCGTTCGAAAAAATGGTTCCAGACTGTCACCATGCGAATCGACCGGTTCCGCCCCCACTGGAGGAGCAGTCAATCCAGCGCGAAATAGTGGTTAAGACGCTTCAGACTCCACTACAACCACGAACGACCCAATCAAGCCTAAAATAGAACGACAGCCTAGAAGGTCCAGAAATAGACTGTACCGCTATTCCCTGATAGTTAAGTTTCAGTATAAATTACCATGGGTAGTACGATGATTTCTCTTCCTCCTCTCGTCGATAACGCCAACCGGACGGTCGAAGATGTCTACAAGAAAATCATCCCGCAAATCGAAGAGGCTAGAATCGCCACTGGGTACTTCTATCTCTCTGGTTTTGACCTGTATCGGGACGATCTCGAACAATTGGCTGACCCAGACGGACTCGGCCATGCGCCGATTCGCATCTTGATGGGTCGGCAAACGAACCGCAGCACAGCTGAGGAAATAGGAGAGGGACAAAGCCTACGAAACAAACTCAAAGATGAGGTTGAGGAGAGTATTGAAGAACTCAATAACGCGCAGTTGGGTCGGCTTGATCGGCTCCGGGATTTCATAGCGGAAAACAAAGTTAGCGTCCGTGTGCGAAATCCAGAAAACGGCTATTTCCACGCTAAAGGAGCCTCGTTCAGAGCACCACACGACGATGACGACTGGGCAACTGACGGCGACACCGATACGCGTCCATGCGCTACCATTGTTGGGTCATCAAACTTCACTGCCAGCGGACACCAGAACAACATCGAGCTGAACCTCACAAGCCAGGACCGACCTGAAGCGGAAGCATTCGAAGACTGGTACGATAACCAGTGGGCGAACGCAGAGGACTTCAGCGAAGAGATTATCAAGATTATCGAGAATAGCGGCCGGTATCAAGACTGGAAAGAACAGCAGGAAGAAGAGTCAGAGGACGACGAAACACCCGAAGATTTGGGGACATATCTCGAACCATTCGAGATGTATAAACTCCTTGCGTATGATGAACTGAATGGCAACGTCAGCATTCGTGACAGCCCTCTATACTATTTCCAGACACTCGGATACGAGAGTGCAAAGACGAAGCTATCTCAATATGGTGGCTGTATAATCTCCGATTCAGTCGGTTTAGGGAAGTCGTTCATCGGAAGCGAACTTCTTTACGACTACCGAGAACAAGGTGACCGTTGTCTTCTCATCGTCCCAGCCAACCTAACCGACCAGTGGCGCGATCTCCTCCAAGACGCGACAGACGAAGATGGAGACCCGTTCTTCGGCCTTCAGGTTGATGGGAAACACTTGCAGGTCATGAGCATCAGCAAATTCCAGAACCTCACATACGAAGAGGTGAACGCCCTGGACGACCGATTTGACGTAGTGCTTATCGACGAGGCACATCGGTTCCGAAATCACGGAAAGTGGAATCCACATCCGGTCGACGATGACGATTACACGGGAACTCGGCGACATGCGAACGCTCGCCTCCTCCGGAACAACACGATGATCATGCTGACTGCGACGCCAATAAATAACTCAGCGACCGATCTCAAGAATCTCATCGGGTTGTTCACAGACGAAAACGAGCTGATGAATAAAGCGTCGTTGAAATTCAGTGCCTTCGACGACTACATCGACCTTGCTGCCGAGCGGAAGCGAATTGCTGCCGGTAAAGAAGAAGCCTCTGAGCAGGAGCAGCGACAGATGACAGAGAAGCTCAAGCGCCACTCGGACGAGATTTCCGAGATACTAAACGAAGTGATGGTACTTCGAACTCGAAAGCACGTCAAAGAGACGCTTACCGATCAAGATGACTTCGATATGAGCTTCAAACCTCCCGAGCTCAACAAGGAGCAGTATTCCCTCCCTCCCGCCTACCAGCCCATTTATCGGATGCTCCCGGACGTGATGGATGCGCTCCACCTCCCACACATCACCATCAAGAATCCACAGGCAGGAGGAACACTGAAAGCACTCTACAAGCTAAATCTGTTGAAACGCCTCGAGTCCTCCACCTATGCCTTCGTCCAGTCAGTCCAGACGCTACACGAGAGTGAGCGTTCGCTCCTTGGATTCCTTGACGGGCTTCCTGAGGACGAAGATATCGATGTACTGCGTACAATGGGAGACGATGCAGCAGAAACGACACTAGAGGATTTCGTTGAAGGGGAGGACGCAGCTGAAGATCTAGAGCAAACGCTCGAAGAGTTTGGATTCGATAGTGGTGCGCTTCAAACAGATGGGAGCGATGCAGATGACGAATTAGCCGATGCCACGGTGGGGGAGGTGAAAACGTACATTCGCGAAGACCTGACGCTCCTTGCGTACTTCCTCTCCCGGTTCATCGGTCGTGTAGCGCGAGACTCAGGTTCTATCGCGGACATGGAAGTTGAACTGGAACAGTGGCTCGCTGACCACGGTGCAGCAGTTCTTCCCGACGTACCGGAAGATGACCCGAATCCTATCCTCTACCCCCAGCACGACTTAAGCGAAGCCGACACTGCCACACTGGACTTCTATGAAGCCGTATTCGCGCTCCGGGAGTTCCGTGACCCCAAGATAGAGCGGCTGGCCGAAGTTCTGAACGGATACGACCAGAAAGTTCTCATATTTACTCAGTACCGCGCGACCGCAGACTACGTCCACCGGACACTTGTCGACAACAAGTCGTCACCCATGACGATGGAGAACAGTGCGGTCGTAAAGGGTGGAGACGAGAACAAACAAGACATCATCAAACGGTTCGCCCCAGAGGCGTCAGGGTACCAGCAGATACTGGCCGAAAGTGACGAGACGGAGTTGCAGTACGTGGTCGCGACAGACACTCTTAGTGAAGGGGTTAACCTTCAGGACATCTCAGTGGTCGTAAACTACGATCTGCCTTGGAATCCAATGCGCATCGTCCAGCGGGTTGGTCGTATTGACCGAATCGGTTCGACGGCGGACAAGTACGTACACAATTTCTACCCTGACGGAGACATAGAGGCTGCAATCAAACTTCTAGAGCGCTTGCAGGCGAAAATCAACGATATCGCACTCATCGTCGGAAAAGAGAATAACATCCTCGATCCGAACGAAGATGCGGTGCTGGAGAGGGCGGGAGTCGAGACAGAGAAGACTATCGGGGAACTGGAGATTGAGGAGATTGAGTCGTCGATTCGAGAGTCCCGTGATGTGACCGACTATAACGAGTTGGACGACACCTCGAAGAATCCACTGCTAAGGAACGCTGGAAGTGACGAGAACGCGGCATTCGAGCGTGTGCTCCTCAAGGAGGAGCTGAATGAAGACTATGGACTCTCTTCGGAGGACTTCGAGTTTGCAGAGGGCTATTTCGAGGAACCCACCGATGAACGAGAGTTCCTCTACACGAACGCTATTGGCCACGATACCGGCCCGCGTCCGGGTGTGTTTGGTCTTGTCCATCTTTGGTTCGAGAACGACGAGACCGGAGAACCCGAAGATGCACCGCTTGGGCGTGTACGACGAGCATTGTACTACAAACCGTTCAGTGGTGATCTGAAAGAGCGACCCGTTGGTTCACTGGCCATCGCACCGGAAACCCAGGGTGAACAACTTTCCGGGAACACCGACAGGGTAATCGCGAACAGGGAGTCGATCGAGGAGCATCTCTCCGAGCGGTTAGAGGAGATCCGTGAAGGGCAGGTCGAGGAAGTGTTTAGCGGCGGTGGTCAGTCGGCCACACAGGAGATGCTACTCGACATGATGCAGATGCGAATCCTCCCACAGTACGGTGACCAACCCGCACCTGTAGACGGGCATGACACGGTCGGGGAGTGGGCGAATGCCTTGTTCGATCGGCTGGATCGAGTGAAGCTCAAACACACAGATGAAGACAGAGTATTGCGGGAGACCTTCCGGGAACACCCGGACTACACCTCTCTCGGCGACTGGCCGGTTGAGGAGTTCCTCGTCGAACTAGAGACATTCCTCGAGGACAATATCGAAGCATCTGCGGAGTATCAGACCACTCTCGTAGGGGAGAGCGCCGTCCAAGCTCGGCTCATCTGCTGGGGCGTCATCGGTCAGTAACCGAATCCCCCCAGTCTATTCAATCGGTGGTCGGAGATCTCGCCACCGTACATCAATCTGCTCTCCGGATGCTAGCCGAACACGATAGAGATAGGAATCTCGGTCGTCTTCGGTAGGTTCACCTGCATCGTCACGTCTGACATCAGCAATTTCGCCGTGTTCGTTATGATATCGATAGTCCGGGTCGTCTTTGTCTGGGATGTCGATCCGAACTTTGTCTCCTATTTCAGCACACTGCATATCCACATTCACCAATCAATGTCGCCGACCTTCGATCGCCGGAGCTCGGAAAGGCTCATTTCGTGTTCTGGGTGTAGCCAGTACGGGTATCCATTGACGTTGAACTCACGACCGGTCGCTTGTTCGAGTACTTTCTGAGCCAAAGCAGTGAACGAGTACTCTGCACCGTTTTCCAGCCACTCCACGTTGTCACTCCGTCCTGTCTTCCCCGTAATTCGGCCTCGCCAGAAGTCGTCCTCTGGGTCGTACTTGAGCTCAGCATCGTCTGGTAGGCTTCCCCCGTCGAACAGGACGACGTCTCCCTCTTTGACGAGCCCCGCCTCGAGCAGAACTGTGATCGCCCTTTCAGCGCGACTGGACGACCGACTCTGCTGACGTTCCTTCTGCCGGCGCTTGGCCATGTACTCTTCGGCCTCTGGGATGGGGAGCACTTGTCGGGCACTTACAAACACCTCCTCGTCACGTTGGTGGACGTCCAGTTCGATGCAGGTGATATCCATCCCGTACTCACGTTCGAGCCATACGACTGGGGTTGTGATCTCCGGGCCGAAGCTGCCCGCGGCGAGCAAAATCCGTGGCCGGTCATCCAGGACGAAGTCCGCGTAGCCATCTTCTGTGGTGGCGACGTCCTCGCCAAGGAATTCACTGAATTGCTCGCCGACGGCTTCAGGCGTGAGTTGATCGTCTTCGTCGCGGCGATTGTTCCAGAACGCTCGGTAATCCTGTTGGAGTTCCTCTGCACTAATCGTTGAGCAGTAGCTTGCGTACTTGATAGTCTGGAGATCGGTCGTCTTGTCTGCGCTATCCCGCTTTAGTTCGATTATGACGAGCTTCCCATCGGGGTCAAGCGCCAAACGTCGGGGCGTTCAGCTGTGCGGTCAAACTTAGCGTACTGGGACGCGACCACGAGTAGGTCTTCGCCGAGTATTGATGGTGTCTCGATGATCCACTCCTCGATGTCTGCCTCGGTCAGATCGAGAGCGTCGAAGCTGGTGGGTTCGAGTGCAGTGACACCCTTGTTGTTGACGTGGTAGACCATCCTATTCCTCTGAGTTTGTGACTACTCGAAGGGCCCTTCTTCTGCCAGAACGTCGAATTTCTCGAACACTCTGTCGAAGTACTCGTCCGTCATGATGCGGGGGTTCGAGACTCGGTGGAAGTCGTCCAAGACGAACTTTACGTCACGGCGTTCCAGCCCATAGGCGTGGAATGCAGCAGCATCAATCTCGGCCTGTAGTTCGCTGCGTTCCTCCTCGTCTGTTGCGGGATCTATACCACCAAGCCGGTCGCGCATCTCTGCAAACTCCTCGCCGTAGCAGTTCAGACGGGCCGCCCGTTCACTGATATAGTGGAACCAGTCGTCGCCATCCGTGAGGTGCGGCACCTGTGATTCCTTAAATTTGTAAGTGACGACGTGAGTGTCCACCTTCGTCCGGAGTAAGTAGTCGAACGGTAGCGAGTTGATCAGGCCAACCCCGACAAACAGCTCTTCATCCGTAAACACTCTCTGGTAGAAGTCATGAAGATATTCGTTGCTGAGTCCCTCTTCGTACGGTTCTATCTTGTAATTCCGGATAGTTCGGAGTGTATTGTGACAGACCACTCCCTTCGGGATGACCGCCGAGATCAGCGTCCGCTCGTTCGTCGCATTCGTAATGTCGCGGAGCACGATGCGGTACTCCGTGCAGTCAAGAAGAACATCCGCATCAGTTAGCGGCTCACCTCGGTGTTCCTCCAGCAATTCATTTACGAAACCCTTCTGTGAGCCAGTCCCGTCAAATGTCTCGTAGATCGCCGACTTGAGGTCACGGAGGGTCTTCTCACGCATTCGCTGCTTTGCGCTCCGCTTGGGGTCAGTATCCTCCTCAACACTCCAAAACTCGGGAGGAGCGATATCATCAATGAACTCCGGCGAATAACTGAACTGATAGATGTTCTTTCCTCCGTAGACCGGATATTCGCCTTCTTCCTCATCGACAAAGCGGTCGGAATCGCTCGTTCGCCGTAGCCCCTGATATGGCTCCATGTACCACCCAGAGGCATCTCTATCACCAAGTGGTGGGTTGTCGATAATCTTCTGTAGAACTTTCAACTTCTGCTTAGACTCGATATAGGGGAAGATGCCTGCCTCTGGTGAATATCGTTCTAAAACAGAACGTGGTACGCTGACGGAGTCAGACTCGAATGACTCCAGAATGTCTAGATTCCCTTCAGAGTATTTTCCTGCGACCGACTCGGTAGTGCCTCCATTCTTGAATGAGACGATACCGAACTTGTACTGTTGATGAATCTGGTCGAAGATTGAATGATTCTCAAAGATGTTCAGGACATCCACCCGCGTGTTGTCAAGCAGGTGGTTTCGCAAGTCTTTGCAAGATGCTCCGTTGAAAATAGCACCAGGCAGGATCTGTGCGACGTAGGACTCGTCTCCGGCGAGATCGAACACACGCTCGAAGAACAGCGCCGAGAGGTCGTTGGGGTTGGGCTTGATTCGACCATCAATCTCGGGACGCTGGAGGTTATATTCGGGGCTGTTTTTGAAGTACTCCGAACGTTTCTCCATCTCGTCCTGATACGCTTCCCAGCCCGCCGCAATACTCTCGTCTGAGAGGAGTTCCTCCTGTTTCTGATCTTTCTCATCCGGGGGCCTGGTGCGGAATGTCTCGTCATACTTCGAGAAGTAATCGTCTCGGAGCGGCTTCAGCCGATCCCACGGCGGATTCCCGATGACTACATCGAATCCTCCGTCACGATAGACCGGTGCGAACTCCAACACCCAGTGGAAGGGGCTGAACTGTCCAACTTCTCCCGAGTCTATGTCTTCCAGACCTGCCGCGTGGAATTGATCCAAGACCTTTTCATTCAGTTCCAGACTGTGCTCGCTGATCCGCGATTCTGCCAGTTTACGGGCGTTTTGTGCCTCAGCACCGCTGGTCGCGTTCTGATGCCGTTCAATGGCCTCAATGACATCGTCGTAGAGTTCCTGAACCCCACTGCCAGTCCCACCGCCCCAATTCGTCAGCGATGCATCCCCATCGTCGGTGACCTCAATTAATTCCGTGAAGCCGATGAGAGAGTTCCCCTGTCGAATGTTGAAGTCGATGTTCGGAAGCGGCTCCACTTCACTTGGTTCGTCCTCAATGTCAGCAACCATCGAGAGCCATAAACGGAGCTTACAGATTTCTACCGCCCCGTCGTCGATGTCCACTCCATAGAGGTTGTTGAGGATAATTGAGCGCTTCGCGTACAGAGAAGCACCTCCGTGTCCCTCTCCAATCGTCTCCAGTTCCTCGACAGTGCGCTCCTCCAGTTCCCACGTTTTCCCCTCATCATCCATCTGCTGGAAGAACTCGATGCACTGCATATAGATGTCCAGCAAAACTTCCTGAGCGGCAAGTAGGAAGGCCCCACTTCCAACCGCCGGATCGAGGACTCGAGTTTGCTTCAGGAAGTCATGATAAAGCGTCTCTACGTGCCGCGTCTCGACGTTTTCGGTCGGAAGCTGTGTCGTAACCGCACCACCATCGGCTAGTGCCTCCACACCGCTCTCAGTATCTGAAGCGTGGAATCCGAACACATCATCTATTTCTTCGTAGTTAGCACCCACTTCCTCATTGAGCTGGTCAAGGAGGTATGGATGAATCGTCCGCCGAGACATAAACCCGGTAATCTCCTCAGGAGTGTAGTACGCCCCCATCTCCTTCTGGTTGACCGTCTGCTCGAAAATGTGGCCGAGGATGGCTGGAGAGAGATTCTTCGGATCGACAATGTCGAGCCGCTCGTCGACGTTCCAGTTCCAATCCGAGAGGAAGTCAAGGATGTCACCGAACAGGTCGTTGGTGCGCTCGCTCGTATCCCCGAGGCGAGCGTCCTCGAACTCCTCCTCGATAGGGTTCTTCGAGAACAGCCCGCCGTTCAGGTACGGAAGTGCACCGAACTCGGTGCTCTTCTTGTTCTCGGCGAGGTAGTCGAAGAATAGCGGTTCGTAGAATTCCTCGTAGACGTTCTCGCCCTCGTCTACGCGTTGTTTGTGGTGGTCGTGGAGGTAGTTCGGGTCGCGGTCGAGCAGGCGTTTCTCTTGGATGAAGTAGAGGAAGATCATCCGGTCAAGTGTGACCTGCACGTAGCGCTGCTTGGCGTCCCCGCGGTTGTCGGGGATGCCGGCGACTTCCTGCACGAGATCGGTTCGAAGAGTCTCGAACTGCTGGTAGAACTCTTTGACGACTTGCTTAGTGTCGTAGAGGTCGTCGTAGATCGCTGCCGCCGAGCCGAACTCAAGACTATTGAGTTTCTGGAGGATGGTGTTCTTCTCACCAGTCTCGCTGGTCATCTGCTCCTTCGTGAAAGAGAGCTTCTGGTGCTTGATACGCCCGTGTTGTTGTCCATCGAGCGCCCGAATCCGGGTGAGGAAGGTGAACTCCTCGTAGTCGTTGGTTGCGACGAGGTTAGTTCGTCGTCGTCGGTCGTCGGGTTTGAAGTCGGAGGCCGATTCTCCTGGCCCAGCTTCGACGAGGACGATGAACTCGCGGTCAGTGAGCTGGAGGACGAGCTCGTTGTCGTCCCCGAGGTTGTTACGGACTTTCAAACCCCGTTTTTCGAAGGTAGAAGCGACATCAGATAGTGAATCCCAGCCAGCGATGTCCTTCGCTGTAATCTGCTGGAGTGTATCCATGGGATTATCTTTTACTAGGACCTCATAAAACTACACACGATTGGAGAGTATAAGTAAAATCAGAGTCATTAGTGGGCAGCCGGGTTCTGTGTCGAGGAAGCCTTGTAGTCGTTTGTGTGGTTGTCTCAACTGTATCTTGTAAACACTCAGGCCAGAAAGTAAGAAAAGCAGAAAGGTAGTGCTTTCTACGACCCCGCGAAAAGGTACGCAGTTTATATACTCAACCCCCACCGCAGGAAGTTCCGGTTCGCCGTTTCGTTTAGACACCCAAATATTGATTCCGACAGAGTGTCAACGCTGTCAACAAGTATGTCACATCAAGTCCGTCTCGAAGACGATGTATATGAACGAATCAAGGCGAACAAGCGCGATGATGAGTCGTTCAGCGATGCCGTGGAGCGGCTCATTGGCGGACGCTCGCTCAGCGATCTCCGTGGTGTGTTCGACGGTGACCAAGTGGCAGAGATGCGAGATGCAATTGAGCAGGCCGATCAGGAAGACCGCGACGAGGTCCGTGATGTCGCGGAGCGATTCGAATGATAGTCGATACGAGCTTTCTTCTGGATATCATCGACGACGTTGAAGCAGCTGTCGAGAAGGAGCGGGAGCTCGAAGCAGCGAACGTTCCACTGGTGATCCCTTCGATGACTGTCTTGGAACTCTACATCGGGGTCGGAAAGGTCGCAAATACCCCGGAAGAACGCCAGACGGTAGACGCCGTGCTTGACTCATACCCGGTGGTGGACATGACTCCCAGTATCTCTCGCCGCGCTGGTCGGCTACTTGGGCAACGGATGGCTGAGACAGACGACGGTGAGGGACCTGGCATCGGCAAAGGGGATGCAGCAATCGCTGCAACCGCCTTGGAACGAGATGAGCCTGTTCTTGCCGGTGACCACCACTTTGACACCATTCCCGGTGTCACGCACGAAAGCTATCGGTAACGGGAGTCTTCACAGTTCGAGTTCTGCAAATGCGTCGTCGATAACGTCTTCACTGGGGGCGGTCAGATGCGGCTCAATCGCGGCAAAGCTGTCCCAGCCGCCGACGGCCACCACCACACGCGGGTTCATTTGTTCACCGATGAGCAGGCGCTGGGCGAACCGGCGGCGGAGATCATGGGTACTCACTTTCTCGAAGTCCGCATCACCGGTCACCTCAGACGCCCGGGCAGCTGTCCGTCGAACCACAGCCCGGACCCCTGGTTGCGTCAAATCGATGAAGGGGTCTTTCGGCGCGATGTTGTGCTCGTTCTGGAAGCGCTGGAGGTCTCGCTTGACGTCGGCGGAAAGGAGAGCATCGCGAGGCCTCCCACCGTTGCCGCTGGTATCTTTCCCGGCTTGGACGCGGAGTCGGTACTGTCCGCTGTCGGTCTGCTTGATGTCGACGGGGCGGACCTGTGGAATCTCGAATGCACGGAGGCCGACGAACGCACGAGCTGGATGATGAGGTCGTCACGCTGGCTGTTGGTGGCTCACCGGAGGTCCTCGATCTCCCCGTCCTCCCCGTCAGCCAGCATCTCGACCAGTTCCTCGACAGCGTCAAGCGCATCTTGGCGGGAATTGTGACCCTCCACGGCGTTATCTAATCGAAGTTCCCAGCGCAGTCTCGGCGTCCTCGTGGTCGCCCATTCGCTAACCAACATAATCCGACTAAAATGGGTTTGTGTTGGTTAGCTCGAACACCGTCGTCAATGTGTTCTGATATTCCTTCGGATACGGTTGTCGTGAGGTCGGAAGACAGCCACCTTTGGCCTAGACATGCCAGACAGTTAGCCGATGCTGGACTTGTGTGTATCGAGAATCAGCGACCAGTCTCGAACGATTCAAACCTGCATATGGCAAAGTGTTGGTATGGACGACGACTCACACGACCACGTTGTTCCCGGGACTGACGAAGAGTTGACTACGCCAGATGTTCGGGGCTACGACTTCTGCGGCGAATTCGACTTTCAGGAGATGCTGGATTCCTATGCGACGACAGGCTTTCAGGCGACGCAACTCGCAGAGGCCATAGACATCGCCAAGCAAATGCAAGACGCCGATGCCACGATCTATCTCACGTGTACATCGAATATCATCTCGTCGGGATTGCGTGAAGTGGTCGCCTACCTCGTTCGGGAAGGGTACGTCGACGTGCTTATTACAACCGCGGGATCGTTGGCGGAGGACGTCATTAAGACGGCGAAACCATTCAAAATGGGGAGTTGGGATGCGGACGAAGCTGCGCTCCGGGAACAGGGAATCAACCGCCTTGGAAATCTCTTCGTTCCTTCTGATCGGTATGTCTGGTTGGAGGAGTACTTGTACGACTTCTTCGAAGAGTTCTTCGCTGAGGAAAAGATCCGGACGCCGACAGCGTTTGCCCGCGAACTGGGAGAAACAATCGACGATACGGATTCAGTCCTGAAACAAGCGGCGGACAACGACGTTCCCGTATACTGTCCGGCGCTGACAGACGCTGAAGTCGGCAACTTTCTCTATTACTACCGACAAGGGTACGACTCGGAGGTTGGCATCGAAATCCTCGACGACTACGATTCGCTCATCGAGGATGGGATGCTCGCTGACACGACGGGTCTAATCGCGGTCGGTGGTGGTGTCCCGAAACACCATGCGATCATGACGAACTTATTCCGTGGGGGAGCTGATTACGTCGTCTACTTCTCAACCGGGATGGAAGGAGATGGGTCACTCTCTGGAGCGCCCCCCAACGAGGCAGTGTCGTGGGGGAAGATCAAAGACGATGAGCAGACGAATTTCACGCAGGTCGAGGCAGAGGCAACGCTCGTCTTCCCACTGCTCGTGGCGGGTGCATTCACCGAGTAGATGCGACGCATCATACGCCAGTCACAGCCGATACACTCGGACACGAGCGCGCACCGGATTTGTTGGGGAATCAGCCGCGAGCAGGCACGTCGCTCGGACGTCCAGCACCACTCGCATGGTGATTGATTCGTGTCCGGGTGCGGATGCATTCGAGAGCTCAGTCCGAATGTGCTGATGGACCGAGACCAGCGTTATGCTCGTTAGAGTCAGTCTCAGTCACTGTTCACCGTCTGCTGGAAGGAGTCGGCGCTTCGAATTAAAGACAACGATGAGACTACTGACCGCCATCATAACGGCGGCGATCAACGGCGTGATCACGCCAGTTATCGCTAATGGAAGCGCGATTATGTTGTAGCCCGCTGCCCAGACGAGATTCTGTTTGATTCGACCCCGAGTGTTACTCGCTAGCTCGAAGAGTTCGGGAACGGCGTCGAGACGGTCATCCAGCACCACCGCGTCGGCTGCCTCGACCGCCAGTTCGGTGCCGCTTGATACGGCGATTCCGAGGTCCGCGCTCGCAAGTGCGGGGGCATCGTTCGTCCCGTCGCCGATCATCGTGGTTGTCCCGCGCTCGCGAAGCCCCTGAACGATCGCTTCCTTGGACTCGGGGCGCACGCCCGCGAATACGTGATCGATCGCTGGATGGTTCGCAAACGTCTCGGTCATCCGCTCGTCGTCGCCGGTCAGTACGACGATATCTCGATCCGCGTCTACGAGACCGGACACTACGCGCTTCCAGCTCTCTCGGGGCGTGTCTCGGACCGTAACGATCCCCCGGACGACCCCCTCCCACGCGACTGCCGTTGGATGTGTTCCCGACTCGTAGGCGTCTGTGACGGCAGCCTCGATCCCTGCAGGAATTGTCCACTCATCGGCGTCGAAGGAGTCGGGATGGCCGACCACGATGCGGGTATCGTCGACGAGTGCCGACACAGTACGGTCGGTGCGCTCGAAGCTCGATACCGGGCGTGTGGTCGGCGGGGCGGCATCGTCGATCGCAGCGGCGATGGGATGACTCGACCGGCGCTCGACAGCGGCCGCCATTGCAAGTACTTCATCGGGATTGTCGCCAACGACATCTGCGAGTTCCATCTCCCCCGTGGTGAGCGTCCCTGTCTTGTCGAACACGACGACTTCGGAGTCGTCGATCCGTTCGAGTACTGTCTCGTTGAGAACGAGCATCCGATTGTCGGTGGCATCGCGAGTGGCTGCTGCGAGGGCAAGCGGGGTCGCGATTCCGAGCGAACACGGACACGAGACCACTAGTACGGAGACACCGGCCAGTATCGCAGTGTTCGGGTCGTTCCCAAGGATGAACCAGCCGGTGGTAGTCAGCGCGGCAAGTCCGAGGACGAACGGAACGAACAGTACTGCAAAGCGGTTGATAATACGCTGCACGCCCGTCGCCGAACTCTTGACATTCCAGAGGAGTTCGACGAGGCGATCCATCGTGCTGGTGGCATCCGGCCCAACTTCGACAACAATCGCATTGTCCGTGAGGATTGACCCGCCGAGTACGCTGTCCCCGACGGATTTGCGTTGTGGAATCGATTCACCCGTAACGAGCGCCTCGTCGATCGCGGCAGTTCCGTCGACGATCTGGCCGTCGACTGGAATCCGTTCACCGGGTTTGACTAACAGATGATCGCCCGGCTCACACTCTCCAATCTCGATGGTTTCGGTAGCATCGCTATCGTCGTTGAGGCGGCGGGCCTCATTGACGCGCGAATCAGTGAGGTCAGCGCGATTGCCGAGCGCATCACGCTTGACTCGTGATTCCAGATGGTTACCGATAGTGACGATTGCGAGCACCATCACTACGACGTCGAAGTACGGGTCCCGTCCACCCGTGATATAGGTTGCCAGCGAGTAGATGTACGCTGCGAGCACTGCAATAGCAATCAACACGTCCATGTTCGGGCGACCGACTCGCAGGCTCACATAGGCCCCGCGGAAGATCGGGTATCCCAGCCCAATGAGGATGAGCGTGCTCCAGACCGCCAACGGCCAGAACACCATCGCCTCGACAGTACTCCCATAGAGGAAGCTCTCGGGATAGATGCCGAGATACACTGGATAGATGAATAGGACGTACAGAATCAAGACCGGCATCATCAGAATAGCTGCGATCACCGCACGGTATTTGCCCAACTCGACACGTGAGCGCAGCGAGTCGTTTTCCTCTTTGGGACCGCGGGCTTGATAGCCCAGTCGGCTGAGTGCCGCGGCGATCGCGTTGCGACCAATGCAGTCGGGATCGTACACCACCTGCGCCATTTCAGTCGCGTAGCTCGCACGCGCCTCGTGGACGCCGTCCTCTTCCTCGGCGAGGAGTTCGATGAATCCTTCGCAGGTCTGACAGTGCATTCCGTCGATCGAGAGATAGGCCGTTTCGGCGTCATCGGGGACATCGGGTTTGACGTCCTCAGCTGCGACGCGGTCACGGACGGCCGCAATCGAAAGGTCGACGTCCTCACCGTTGTCGACCATCCGTGCAACCTCTAGACAGCCCCGACAGCAGAACTCACCATCGGTGCCCTCATCGGTGATTGGTGCGTCGACAGGGAGCTCACAGAGTGTACAGGTCGGCATTTTAGGTAATTGCCTCCGATTCAGCGATCGGCTGATAGTACGGGATGTCGGGCAACGGGAGCATGACCCCAAACCGCATGAAGCCCATCGCTAATAGCAGGTATCCGAGCCCAATGAACAACACACCGAGTCCATAGTGAACTACCTGTCGCTGGCGGGCGCTCACCGACTGGACTACTGTTCCGTAGAGGAACACACTCGGAATCGTTCCTAATCCGAGCGCGCCGAGCGAGAGGAGGCCGTAGGCAGGCGAACCCTGTGCAAAGGCATACAGAAATGCAGGGTAGAGTAGCATACACGGCAACAGTCCGTGTAGCGCGCCAAGTCCAACGACACCGATACCATTGACCCAGCGATCGATCCGCGTTGAGATGACTGTGTAAGTGCGCGCGAATACTGATCCGATACCAGTACCCGCAATAACGCCTTCAACAGCTCCTTGTTGGTAGCCAAACAATCGGGTGGCTCCCATAACGAGGATCGCTCCGCCGACGCAGATACCGACGACACCCTGAACTGGCCCGAGGATTCCAGCGAGTCCAACCGTCCCATAGAGCAACGTGCCAGCAGCCCCGAAAACAGCTCCGATAAGAGCGTAGCTCACTGTCCGCCCGAGATTGAAGAGTGCGTGCTGACGCACTTCATAAAGGGTGAGCGCACCTGACCAGCGATCGTTGGTTTCCATGCGTTCGGCGTAGGTTGCAATGAGTGGGCCGCACATTCCAATACAGTGTGCTCCGCCGAAGAGGCCAATTAGAAAAAATACGATCAATCCATAACCGCTTGTAACACCAATCTCACTCAATTGAAATGAGACTACCGAGGTCATACTCAGAACTGGCAGAGTCAGCATAGGTTACAGCGTACGAATCGTTTCTGTGTAGTGGGTTTCGGTTCGTGCGTAATGGCAGAGACTTGTAATGAAAGAGAGAATCAGCCGACGGTTCAGACAATCTATCTTTGCTACACCGCTTCACGCGGTACAGGGAAAGCGAACGGGTGTTGCAACACCAATCTACAGGCGGAACAGGCCGAGTGCATCGGGGCTTGATCCCGAGGCGGTTCACTGTTGTGATGAGTGGGGAGAGTGAGATGAGTCTGTAAATGCCGTTCACCGGTGCAGAATACCGTTGGCTTACGCACCACAAGCGGGAAGTTTGAGACGATGGCTGTTCTTTTGTAGCAATGGCCTGCATTAGCGCGGCAATAATGCGTTGGACTAGAGCATCGCCGAAATAACAGAAGGCTAAGATATATCCGAACTCACGTATCTTCTCTTTGACACGCAGTTTCGATTATGCCCAGACAGGCTCTAGCCCCATTTAGAGGGACCACCCACCAGCTGTCGGATTTCAAAAACTACTTTAGGCCAGCCTAAAAATTAGTGCTATGCGACGTACCGAATCAACACGGCGGAAGTTTCTGGAGGCGAGTGCTGCAATTGGCAGTACCGTCATTGCGGGGTGTATGAGCGGTTCACCTACAAATTCGGGACAAGGTAGCGATAGTAACACCAGTTTGACCCCGAACCAAGGAAACAGTGGTACTAACACCCCAACTCCGAACGAGGAACTTGGCGAAAAAAACAGTTATACTGTTGGTATCAAGCCGATAGGCGATGTCACGTTCGAGGAGCCTCCTAAACAATGGACTGCCTTCCTGCCAACCTTCGCAGACATGGCCTTTGCGCTCGGCAGCGGACAGACGCTTGGAATCCAGAATCATGACCGTTACGCAAACGAAGCCTTCGACGCTCTTCCCGGAGTGAAGCATGACCAAGACGAAATCGTCGATCTCGTCAGCGGTGGTGTCGACAAAGAGCTCTTCTATGACATGGATGCCAACGCACATTTCGTCGATCCGCATATACTGAAACTCTGGTACGACTGGGACCAGGACGATATCGATGAAGTCGCGACCAACCTCGGTCCCTTTTTTGGGAGCTTTATTCGTCGCCACAGCTGTCGCGTTTCCAGTATTTAAAACCGGCGCGAGGCCGGTTGTGACGACCTGATGACTCGGTGTTCAGAGGAATCAGTCAGATCGTCATCGGATGCAACGCCCGCCGAAAACTTCAGTCTTGACAAGTCTACAGCCAGTGCAGTGTACTCGCTGCTCGACGCAGTCGACAGCGAGTCCATTGCCAACGAGTTCGACATCGGCACGCACAGCAAAACTCACGACTTCGACAACCACGTCAAAATCGCTGTGCGTGAAGGCATCAATCCTTCTGATTCGCTGGCCGAACTCCAAGAAACCACCGCCACAGACGCTGCAATGGAAAAGATGGCTTCCTCCACCTTCTCGCGGTACACGAACGACCGCGACTACCGCGCGGTCGTTCGCACCATGTTCGAGCTACTCCACACCCCACAGCTGTACCATCAGCGTGCCGTCCAGCGGAAACGACTTCAACAACTCACGCGAGGAGTGGTTGCTACCGATGCAACAAATCTCGAACTCACACGCTCAGTCGTCGTCTCTGAAGACTTCGTCGGAGACGACGAACAAGCGTACGAGATCGACACCGACGACGGCGGCATCAAGCTCCATCTTGCCGCCCGCGTTGATGGAGAACACAAGCATCCGCTCGGTTCGACTGTTACAGAAGGCCAATCCCACGAAAGTCTGCAGTTTGAGCATCTCTACGGCGATGTCGAGGTCTTTCCAGACCTCGACTCGCCGATTTGGGTCTTTGACCGTGGCTACACGCGCTACAAGCGGTTTTGCGGCTTCACAGACATCGACGACGACTTCATCACGCTTCTGGAATCGGACGCCCGGTACGAAGTCTGTGAGCAGATTCAGACCGTTGAGGTAACTGAAGAAGACGAAACACGGCAGGTACGCGACGACCGGATTGAACTCGCCGACACAGGAGAACAGTTCCGACGAGTGGTGCTTGAAACATCAGACGGAGAGGAGCTTGAGTACCTGACGACGCTGGCGTCGTCAGCGTACGATCCTGTCGACGTGATTAGCATCTACACGCTGAGAACAGTGATCGAGATTCTGTTTCGGGAGTTGAAGCAGTATCTGAACGTCGAGAACTTCCACTCCCAATCGCTTAACGGCGTGCTGTTCGAGTTGTTTTCTGCGTTGATTGGACTGTTACTGATTCAGTGGCTGCGGCAACGCCACCCAATGCGGGGTGGCGTGCCGCAAGCGATTCAAGAAGTCCGGAAGCACTGGAACGACACGCTCGGATCGGTCGGGTAACTCGTCTCACGGCGGTCGGTTCGCCGCCGCTGTAGAGCGGCGGCTCTGGTCAGCGTAGCAGAAACTACTCGAAATTTCGGTAGAAACTCTTGGAACCGGAGTCTCGGGGCGAATTCGTTGGTTGCTCGTCACCGCATCTCCTTCAGACAGCAGACTCAGCTCAATCTCGTTGCTCACACTCGCGCGGTGTCTTTATCAACTCGAAACGCCACAGCGATGGCACCGATTGTCGTTGAGAACGAAGCGGAATTCAAAAACCTCGTTCAGGAAACTTTCGAAAAAATAACGAAACGCATCAGCTTTGCAAAGAGCTGGTGTGAACAATTCCTTGACTTTCAGAAGTTATCTTAATCATTAGTCGGCGTGTCCTCACGCGAAAATATTTCTTTCTCGCGTGCCTTCTCAACCATGCGGTCGAGCATCCTGAATCACCAATTCAACCTAGCTCGGCCGCTTCCTTCACACTAAGGTTGACACCGTTCTCGCGGCTGCACTCACCTATGCAGTTCCGTATGCTGATGGCGGGATGTCCGAACGGGTCGCCGCCCGGGAGCTTGATCTACAATACGCCTTCGCGATTGCCGTGTTGCAGGCGCTGCGGGATGTCGTTCAAGACATGGAGACTGTTGATCCATACTTTGAAGAGATCCGGAATGCTCGCGAACAGTCACCGTCGACGGAGAGCTGACGGCTGAATATGAATGAGCCATTTGACCTGTTTCAAGAATCTGTGGAGTGGGTCGCAGATACTGGGTTCTTCATTGCCTGTGGCCGTCAGCAAAATAAGATTGGTGGGTGAGACATCAGTCTATCACTGCCGAAGCGGTCTGTACCAAATTCTGTTACAGCGGCAACGAGGGGTGCCGCTGTAAGCGACGGAATTGATATCTAACTGGACGGAGAGGCACACAAGATTCTGACAGCACGTCGGAACACTCGTCACTCACGGGAAGGGCGGGGATTCTCTCGCTGAATCAAGATAGGGGACACCCCAAGTGTCGAGTGTAAACGACTATTATGTAGGCATAGATTGCTGGCATAGGCTATGCAGGGGTTGGCAGGAAAGGCTTATTGGCGTTCGCTGATTAAGGAAGAATGAGGACGCGGACTAGGCCCGCTGGGTTGAACCCTCGGGACTGATCCGGCTAGGGATGTGGGGTAGTGGCCCACGTCCTGATGACGTCCGATCCTACGGCGCGATAGTCTCCAAGAGATATCTCTGAAGTTGTTGTGACTCGAGCATCTGAATTGTATTTTCCCATTGAGAGGTCACGTCAAACCCGTCATTGTCGGGATGTCGTCCTTTGATCCACGCCGCAACACGAGTGCGTTCAAGCGTCCCGTAGTCACCACCGACGCCACGGATTCGATAGAACGGGACGGGAGACACTGATGGTTCACGCCAGTTTGTATCAAACCGTACAACTTCCTCAGGGAGCGTATGAACCTGCTCCGTCCCCTCGTCGATCCTGTTTCGGACGTAGCCTGCGATATAGTCGGCCGCTGTAACCTCAGGATATGTGAGATCGGCTTTCGGAAGCCCAGTCACGTATACGCCACCAAACGTCGATTGAAACGATCCATCGAAGACCTGTGACGCTTGCGTTCGGAGATGTGCCTGGCTATCTCCATACATACTCGGAGCGCCATCCGGGATAAGGATTGAATCACCACTGAATTCGTCCACGGATGTAATCGTCTTTTTTGCGAGAACACAGACTGCCGCTGCCTTGTGATGGATCGACTCTTGTGAGCGCCCAACAGCGACACCCCATGGGATCGACTCCTCAGTTAGCGATTCCATCAACCCCTGTACTCGCTGATTTCGTTCCGTGGGTGTCGCATTTTCCACCAGTGTCTGAGATTTCGCTTGCCACGGAGCCAGCTCATGCTCTAGAAGCAGTTCGGCGAGGCGCTCACTATTCTCCCGAGGACACCGAACTACAGCGAGGGCAAATGGCTCCGGTCCAATTACTTGACCAGATTCATCTACGCCGATGACATGCTCAGCCCGTGTCGTGCTCCCTGAGGACTGGTCGATTACCTGAACAGATCGCACTGTTTCATCACACTCGACATTCTCTCACTATTGCCAACCGTAGACGGCCGTCGTGCTTGAAACCACCGTAACCATATCGGAGTCCTCCAAGTAACCCTCGATGAACTCATAAATATTGGTTAATTGTAGGTTCCTGCATCTTTTCTAAGGTTCTAATACCACTTCAGTCTGGAACTCAAGAATTGACTGTCGTAAGCAGTCGATTCTGTGTGTCAGCAGAGGCATGAATAGTTTTACCCTATACATTTTGATGATTTGTCATACACACCACTATTGCCAGTAAAAACAGGATACAAAAGTATGATGAATAATACTGGCACTGGGGGTGTCAGAAAATTAGATTATTTTACAGTCATTTGGATAAAACTGGCAAAAGTGGAGAGGGTACTGGAGAAATTGGCACTATCGGTTGCGTGATTACTGGCAAAGGTGGAGAGGTTATTGGCAGTACTGGTGTTGACGGTTCCGAGATCACTCCAGAATTCGATGTCGCTTTGCGGTTTCACGGATGTCATCAAGCTCCCCTAATTCACTCTCCAGTGCATCAAGAGCCGACGACAGAGAAACGTCAAGCTCGTATTCGTTGTAGTTCCCGCGTCCACTCGATGAATCGACCAACTGTAAGATCCCGTGGAGGCTCAAGTCCGATAGGTGATCGTGTACTCGCCTACGTTTCAACGGTTCGCTACCGTGATTTCGAAGAACTTCTTGATACCGTTCATAGATGAGTTTCGTTCGTTCGGGTGTCTCTCCCTCAGCCGCTAACTGACAGACAGTCAGCAATACATACTGACCCTGCCGGGTTAACGAATGCATCCCTTCAACGACCTGTTGTCGTTGAATTTGATGCTCAGCCTCCCGAACGTGCTCTTCGGTTACTTTCGCCTCGCCGCCAGCCATTGCATTGTTCTCGGCGATATCAGCTGCTTTCCGGAGTAAGCGTAACGCCTGCCGGGCAGATCCTGAGTCCTGTGCAGAGAACGCTGCACACAACGGGATTACATCTGATTCAAGGACATCGTCGTAAAGCGCGATATCGGCTCGCTGTTTGAGAATATTCTGCAGTTCATTTGCGTCGTACGGTGGGAACAGGATCTCCTCTTCGCAAAGAGTGTCCTTGACTTTCGGAGAAAGATTTTCTCGGAACTTGAAGTCGTTCGAGATGCCCACCACACCGATTTTCACATCGAGATCCAATTGAGAGCGTGCTCGCGGAAGCTCATATAGAATATCGTCATCTGAACCGATGTTGTCAATCTCGTCCAAAACAACGAGAATAGTCCCACCGATCGACTCAAGATCGTTGTAGAGTTCATTGAAGATCCGCTTTTGCTGATACCCGGTTTCGCTCATAGGTTCGCGCGTAGATGAGACTGTGGTGAGAGGATGAGAAGGGGAACGAATCTCGTTCACGAGATTAACCGCTACCTGATAGGACGTGGTGCAACCGGTACAGTTGAGTTCGATAACGTTGAGGTCAACATCGTCGTACTCTTCAGCGGATTCCTGCAGTTCCTCAAGCAAATCGTGCGTCGCAGCTGTCTTTCCGACACCGGTGACGCCGTAGAGAAAGACGTTGTTCGGTTGCCAACCCTGAATGACAGGACGGAGAGCGGCCGCATATTCGTCAAGTTCTTCGTCTCGTTCCTCAAGTGTCTCTGGCTGGTAATCATCTCGGAGGACATCTTTGTCCTGGATGATGAACGATTCTCGATTGAATCGACCCATAAGCGGACTTGAGACAGAGCTACAATAAAACCACGGGTTCCAGTATCACCATTAACCAACCACTGGAACCAGTTATGCCAGTATAGAAGTCCCTTATATAACACACACACTCCACTATTGCCAGTGAATCTTCGCTTCAACTGAAGGGGCTGAATAAATCCTCTATTATCGCCGATAGTTTTAATATAGTGTATATTAAACTATAACCGTACTGGGTAAAACTTATTGAGATATAGCAAAATAATACCTAGACTAGAATGGAGTCAATCTCTGCCTTCCAATTTATCTTCTCGTTACTGGCAATAGTGGAGTGTGAGGGGTACTTATACTACGGCATTATTGGCAAAACTGGCAACACCGGTCACGCTCTCCTTGGTATCACTGTTATCCTTCAAATATTCCAATCGAATCTTCCTCTCCCAAACCTTCCTACCACATTCTGGGCAGACTGAGTTAATCTGTTGGGTAGCGGTTTCAAGAGGCTCAAATTTTGTGTTCCTCTGGCGGGTGAGAGGATGACTGACCACAGACTCGGTACGTTCGGAGACGGAGACAGCGCCGACAACGACCTCACTCCTGATGCGGTGAACATCGCTCGATGTGCGACGACGTGTCGCGCGCCCAATCGCGACGGAGCCAGTTGGGCATCCCCGGACAAGGACTGGGGCCTCACAACGCAGCGGCCAGCGTCGGCGATCAACACGTCGGCTGGGCGAGCAAGAAAACAGCAAACGCGGTGGGTTGTCGACGGCGACGTCGGAGAGTACGTTGAGCAATACGCGACTGGTGTTCTCCAGATTCCAGCCACGTACGGCGATTTCGACTCAATCAACACACGAGTCACATTCATCGACGGACTTGCAGACAGCTACGGGTACGGGATCGACGCCCAAGCACTCGAAAAGGCACTTCGAGTCCTCACCGGCGGTGGGCGGTACACGGCGTCGAAATACTCAGCGATCCCGTGCGGGAAGCAGCCGTGGATCTTGACGGGGCCGGAAGGCACGCTCCTGTGCAGTTGTATGCCTGTCGAACGACCGGAGAACCCACCCACACAGAAGCTTCGGACGCCGGAAACGACCCTGCAGATCGAGGAGCAGAACCAAGCAGTCCTCACGGGGGCTGCTGAGTTTGCACACCTCCTGTCGGATGCGCTCGGTGTCAGTATCGAGACGATAGACTATCACTCAACTGCCCGGGACGAGGCTCGGCACTCATTCGTCGGAGAGGAAGACAAGTTCACGATCAAAGCCAGCGACTTGGCACAGTTGCACGGGTTGACGAGCGATCCGTCGGTCATTCAAGGGACAGTCAGCCGTGGAGTCCAACCCACCAACGGTGGCGACACAGTCTCAGTCGAGTGGGACGGCCCCGAGCATCCAGTCGGATATCTCGATGAGGGAGACGTGGTCGCCGGCTACGAGTTTGCGTGGGAGCAGCCCGACGAGTCACTAGAGGATGTTGCAGTCGTTCGAGAGTATCGAATCACACAGAACTACTCGCGGTGGACAGTCGACTACCGGACGCATCGTCTCGCATCGGTGGTCCCTTAGCAGCCTCAACGGTAGATTTTGTGGCCCCTCCGGGAAGTGGAGGGTAATCGAGATGTCACAGTCAACAGCGGCCAGTAGCACCGAAGCAGCAACCACAGACACCGAAACGGGCGCGTCAGAAACAGCGGATGGCGAGACACCAGCGGACGTGGATACCACGGATCTCCTGACGCTTGACGCCCCACAGTATCTCCAGATGAGCGGCGAGGTCCAATTGTTCGACCAGATATTCTCGGCAGTAGGCACGGTCACAGACAAGGCACGACTGGGGATTGGGGACTCTGGGATTGCGATTCGAGCAGCTGACCGGCAGGGACACGCGATGGTCGATCTGCGCGTCGCTGGGAGTTCGTTCAGTTCTTTCGACGCGGCGACAGGGACGCTCGGAGTGGACGTCGGACGGGTTCGAGATGCACTCTCGATCGGTAATGCAGGTGACCTCGCACAGTTTGCACTCGATGCAGCGAATAGCACACTGGAAATCGACATCGACGGAATAGCGCGCACTATCGAACTGGACGCGATTGAATCCCTCCGCTACCCCGTTGAAATGCCGGATATTGATCTTCCAGCAACCGTCCACCTGAGTCCAGACGATATGTCGCTTGGACTCTCGGCAGCGGATATGCTTGGCGACCGGTTTGACCTTACAGTGGATTCTGAGGCCGGAGAGATGCGGTTCGTCGCAAGCGGAGATACCGACGACATGACGTACCGTCGAGCGAAGACTGATCTCATCGCCTTCGAGCCTGCGGATGTCGAGATCAACCTGGACTCGTCGCTGGTCAAATCTGCGAACGCTGGCCTTCCAGACGGCACGAATCGGGTGTTACACATCGGGGACGGGGTGCCGCTCGTGCTGAAATCGGAGTTCCCCGACGCTGATGGAGCGATGCAATTCGTGATAGCGCCGAAGCTCCCGAACTAACACGGCTCTCTGTTGTTTTGCGGAAACGGTGGTGTCTTAACCAACACTGACTGCCATACTTCTGTTCTGTTGGTTAACTCCGATGGCTCTTACCTAATCTGGCGAAACAACTGTTCGGTATGTGATATGGGCCAATACTGACTGCTGAATATAGAAGATGTAGTCAGCACACCTATTTCGGTTCTTTCAGCTATTCGCCATCGAACTGCTCAATACAATAGATGTGTTGTATGTCAATTGTTCTGGCTCTGTGCTGGAGTTTGCTGGACTCCGACTTGCTGCCCGTTGAGCTTAGTCTCCCAGTCCGAAATCGGCGAGTGAGTGTGTATGATGCCAGACAGCCACTACTTCATCGACATCAAACGTAAGGACACCATCAGTCAATTGGATTGTGATGACACCGTCCTCAATCTCCGTATCATGGAGGTGCATCTCCAGTGGTTCATCGAACTCTGAAACTGCGAGCATCAATTCTCCCTTCTCTTCGAGTTCAGATCGTAGCTCTGCTGTTTCTACTACCATTGCATGAGAAAATATGGGTTTCTAGATTATAAAAATATATTCTCATTCTCAAAACGCTATTTTTGCCAAAGCATTTTTAACCTGTCGAATAACCCAACCCGACGCACAGTAACTGGCGTACTGAACAAATCAGATGACTGCTCATTTCCGGTGAGTGACGCGCTGAATATGCCTTGTATCTTGCACTGGCCGACCAACCAATCTCCCGATAGATTCCGCTGTTTCACTCTCTTCGGTAAGAGCCACTCCGATTTTGTGTCCCCCAGTCGGGTGAGGGATTTTCCTCTATGGACCCGACCGAAACAGTTCCAGACTACGAGCGTTTCGAGCGCGAACAGATCGCACAGGACCGCGACCGGCAGCGTCCCGATACCGTCGAGATCGACGAGCCACGGAGCCGTGAGGTCGTTACAAGTCTGCTTGAAGCGGGTGTGGTTGAGCCGATTCCAGAGCAAGAAGTCTTGCAGCACGTCCCGTCCGACAAGTGCTTCGACTCGGACTTGGCGCTGGTGTACTTTCACGAGGGCTGGGAGGCTGCCACTGAGGAGTAGCCAACTCGCAGGCTAACCAACACACTGCCTCATATACCACTCAGTGTTGGTTAGTGGCATGGTCCCTTCTCTGATGTAGCGTGCTGGCGCGTCCCGAGAGTTGATACCCCATCGGAATTTTCCAAAGCGTATGGACCGCACCGACTGGCCGACGCCCGGACCGAACGAGCCAGTACCATCGTGGGACGAGTACCGGGAGCTGCGCGAGGCCGTCCACGACTACCTCGACCACCAACCGGATGACCCAGTGTGGGACGACATCTGGCGAGCGCTCGCCGCGATCATAGGTGAGTACCAGCGGGATGCATTCGTTGAAGCGTTCGGAGTCGACGAGCCTGCCGAGACAGCCTGTATCCGGCGTCTCATCACGGGCGACGACTGCCCGCGCTCGCCGCTTGACGCCGACAGCGACCCGAACGAACCGCCTCACAGCCCGCCAGCAGACGACCATGCGACGCTCTGGCTCGACGACGGTGAGCCGGCGTTGTATTCGATGCACGTCTATCCGGGAAATATCGAGCGATTGGATTCCACAGAGCCGCCCCACAATCTCTGGTTCGACGTCTTCGAGTTCGCTGCTGAGTGGGGGTTGGAGGTCTCGGTCCTGCCGAAGTCGTGGTACAACCTTGGCTCTGCCATCCACGTCGTCTTCTACCCGCCTGAGAGATACAGGTAGCCAGCTCACTCCCCTCTCGCTGAGCTACAGCGTGGATTTTCTGTCCCCCAGTGGCAGTGCGGGGGCGTACCCGAGAGTGCGTCCCAGAAACAGACCAATGTCAACGATACAGTCAGACACTCCAGAGCAGTCCAGCCAGCAGACCACTTGCACCTTCGACGATTCGGACTCCCGAGACGACGAGATGCGCGAGCAGCTTGATGCGTGGGTCGAGGATCTTGTCGACCTCACGAACGAGGCACAAGCCAGCGAGCAGTTCCAGCAGTGGCTTGACGTGCAGTCGAAGTTCCACGACTATTCGGCTCGGAACACCCTACTCATCAAGCTCCAGTGTCCCGAAGCAACCCGCGTTGCGGGGTACAATACGTGGCAAGACGAGTTCGACCGGTACGTCCAGAGCGGCGAGGATGCAATCTGGATCTGGGCTCCCATCATCACGAAGAAGTGCCCCGAATGCGGGAACTCGCCGTCGTACCACGAGAACACGGATTGTGAGTACGACGAGACAGACCCCGAGCAGTGGCAGCGAGGGCTAGTCGGATTCCGGCCAACGTCGGTGTTCGATGTCTCCCAGACCGAAGGCGAGCCGCTTCCCGAACTGGAGACGGAAGCTCACGGCGACCCGGATGGACTCGTTGAGGACCTGCTGGACGCAACCGACGAGATCGGCGTCGACGCACGAATCGTTGCTCCAGATGAGTGGGAGCATGGGTCTGCTCGGGGCGTCTGCCAGCGTCGGAGCGTCGTGACTACGAATCCAATGGTCGAAGCGGTCGACCGGGATAATCGGGCCGCTCTTGCGAGTACACTCATCCACGAGTTCGCCCACGCTGCTCTTCACTTCAATGTCGAGGATGAGACGGAGCGGTCGAAGCGAGAGGTCGAAGCCGAGGCGGTCGCCTACGTCGTGAGTCGCCATTTCGAGCTGGACCCGGAGAACTCGGCGTTCTACTTGGCGGCGTGGGACGGCGACGCACCGGAGACGTTGCAGGACCGGCTGAACCGTATCTCATCGACTGCGGCGGAGCTGATCGACGCCGTCGAAGGTGAGAGCTGAGAAGGAGCGGTGTCTTTCCAGACGTGCTTGAGAGGAGTGTTTTGTGACTCCCCTAGTGGGTGAGGGAGTCGAATATGCGTTCCACAGCAGCGTCAGGAGGCAGTCCTGTCGGACAGTTTCTGAGTGTGCTGGCAGATTTGCGTGACCAGATCGGAGGGCCGTACTACCTCGGGGATGTCACTGGTCGGTTGGATTGGCCTGACCGAGGAGTGTACTTCTTTTTTTCGCCAGCAAGCGACCTTCGCGCAACGACAGCGGTCGATTGGCGGCTCTCCCGGATCGGCACCGTCGGCGTCAGTGCTGGCTCGTCGAATACACTCTGGAACCGGCTCAGGCAGCACCGGGGCAACGTCCGGGGCAAGTACGCCGGCGGTGGCAACCATCGCGGGTCGATCTTCCGCTTGCACGTCGGGCGGGCGCTAATCGAGAAGCACGGCTGGCACGACGAGTATCCCCATTGGGGCGAGCAGAATCCCGACGCCGAGACGACCGCTGTTCGCGAGCAGGAACACGAACTCGAACAGCGTGTGTCGGAGTACATCCGGGATCTGCCGTTTCTCTGGGTGGACGTTCCGGGCAAGCCCGGACCCGAGTGTGACCGAGCGGTGATCGAGTCACATACCATCGCGATGGTTTCGAGGGATCGTCGATCTGCAGGGCCGTCAGACCTCGACTGGCTAGGGTATCACTCGCCGCAGTCCGAAGTGTATCAGTCGGGCCTGTGGAATGTCCGGCACGTCTCTGACTCGTTCGACCCATCGGTCGTGGACCAGTTATCAGAGTACGTCTCGTCAACGGAAGCGCTGGATCATCAGTCGAGAATCTGAGGCTGGGAGATATGATTCCGCAGCGAGAACTCAGTACGCTCGACTACGACCCCGTAGGCAATCCCGGCTAGTGGCGCAACCACAGGGACCCACGCCAACGGAGACATGAACAGTTCTGTCGAGATGGACTCCCAAACGGCAGCATACATCAAAACAACGTAGACGGACGCAATGGCTGTCGACAGTCGCCACCGAACTCCTGCTACGAGCCCGGCCAGTGGGAGGCCATAGAACGCCAGATCACCCACAAATGAGAGCAAGAAGTAGGCGATGCCAAGAGCACAAAGATATCCCAGAAACATCGCTGTGCCTCCAACAAATGCGACGGCTAACTGTCGCCATCCAGCACGCTCATCGGTGTCGTCCTGGTCGGACTGCTCGTCTCTTTCCTGTGTCGTCGTGTTGACTGGAAGAGGACTCGTTGACCGTGTCTGGACATGGTTGACTTCTACACGCGAGACATCACGAGACTGCCCGCTGTCTTCAGTCTCTTCTCCTTCGACTTCCTCGGTAATCGGAACGTCACTCTGCAGCGCAAGCACTCTGTGGGTGTCCTCTTCGGGACTATCTACTGGCTCTTGTCTGGCTGACTCTGGCAGGTTCAGTCGGCCTGCCTGCTTCACATCGCTTTCGCAGAACGCACACACTGTCAGGAGATTCGTCGCTTTGTTCGTTCCACCGTCCTCGGCAGGGACTCGTCGCAAGACCTCCAAGTCTTCCGGTTGGTACTGAGTGCCACAGTTGGCGCAAGTGTCGTCATCCAACTGCTTCCGGAAGACAATCCGGTACGCCCAGTCTGGGGGGTAGTCCCCCTCGTAGTTCTCAGGGTCGTCGTATTGCGATTCGATGCCTTCCTTCATTCTAACAGACACTTCTTCCCGTCTCCGTATTTAAGCCGGGGGGTTGTTTTTTGCCGCGCCTGCCAGCTGGGCGCGCCGGTCGGTGCGCTCGGTATTCTCCATGTCTTCAGAAGCACGACATTCTTGGTCAGCGGCGGCAATCAACGATGCACAGCAGGCTGAGTGGGTCGGGTTCCTCCATCGCGAGCCCTTCGTAATTGATGCTTACTCGCTTGGATTCACCGTCGGCGTTCGCGAGGACTACAGCTATCAGTCATCGCTGCGGAACGTCGACGTCCCGATAGAGATTCTAGACAACGACTTCCGGAATCCAGACTTGGACCGATATATCGAACGCTTCGAGCAGTACGAGCCATCGGTCGGGGTGCTCGGGGACGCATACGACCGGCAGGAAGCGCGACGGTACAACCAAGCCGCACGGGAACTGAAACGAAAGTTTCCGGGGATAGAGGTCATCGTCGTCCCGAAGTGCCACGAGGCAATTGAGGAGATCGACGAGGACATTGTACTCGGCTATCCGATGGGGTACTCCGATCAGACAGCCGACGAGTACACGGACATCGTGGACTGGCGAGGTCGGCGCGTGCATCTGCTGGGCGCAAGTCCGACGAAGCAGTATCCGGTGATTGAGGAGCTAACACAGCCGCGTGTAACTGGTGAGGAGCCAGCTGATATCGTCGGCGTGGACTGGAACGGCATCCATCTGGCGGCGCTGCACGGCGAGTACTTTTCGCCACACGGCTACGGGAGTGCAGACCACCTCTCAATCCGGGAGACGGTTCGAGAGAGCCTAAGACACATCAGATCATACTGGAAATCGCGGGGTGTATGGCCCACTACAGAGACAGATCGAAGCCCGCTAACAGCGGAACCGATGGACCCCGTCTGGGCCGCTGACGGTTCGAGAGCGACTATGAATGGTCTTGAAGATGCGATTGTCGTCGAGTACGAGAACGGACAGACACTCGCGTACCGGAACCAACACGAACGAGACAGGATCGAATACCGGGTAGGACTCACTCCCACCGAGGTCTACGGCTAGAGCCGACCGGACAGCCTCAGAGAGTTTTGTGACTCCCCGGTGGGGCGAGGGAGACAGATGACTACTACACAGACTGAGCGGACTCGTGGCCGCTTCGTACTGATCGGCTGCGGCGATGCGAAAACCGACCAGCCAGTTGCGGCTCGCGATCTGTATACATCGTCATACTTTGCGGTCAAGCAATCGTATGCCGAGGCAGCTGTCCAGTGGGCTCGAACTGCTGATCGACGGGCGAACTCTTGGGGCATCCTCTCTGCTGAACACGGGATCTTACTGCCCCGACAGACAGTCGCCCCGTACGACACGACCATTGAGGACCTGCGCGGTGAACCTATCGAGGGCGAGACTCATTACCGGCTCCCGTCAGGGGATCGAGTCGAGAGCCGACTAGATCGCTGGGCACTTCGCGTCAACTCGGCGCTGGCCGATTGGCTCCGCCGGCCATACGCTGCCGATCAGCAGGACTCTCCGTGCCGGGAGTTGGTCGTTCTGGCCGGCAGTGACTACGTCGACGCACTGCGTGAGCGCGGGATCTTCGACGGACGGCCAACTGCGATTCGGACTGGCCGGGAGACACACACTGCCCTCCCGCCGAAAGCAACCGTCCGGTTCCCGTTCCAGGAGCGCGACTTCGACGGGATGTTCGACCAGATGGACTGGCTCTCAGACCGTACCGAGGAACTTGAAGCAGCCGCCAAGCCTGCTCGGCGAACAGAACTCACAGCCTTCGACGGCGGTTTTGAGCGCGAGTCTGCTACGTGGCAAACCGATCATAGCGGCGTCGACGTCGAAGGGACCGAGCAAGCAGGGCTGGATGCGTTCGAGAACATCCCTGAGCGGTTCCTTGCCACGAGGCAGACGAGCCTTACGACCGACGGCGAGGAAGAATAGCCCCCTGCAGTGAGTGATTTTCTGTTCCTCTGGGGGGTGAGAGGATGACAACAACTGATCCGACTCAGGACCGAGATGAACAGCCAGACCAACAAGCCGGGTTCAACTTCAACAAGCCAGATCAAGAACACGAGATCGAGGCGTCGTACTCGTGGGGGTATGTCGACACTATCTACATGGATGACGACGGCGAACTCGTCCGCTCACAGGATACCGACGGCTACTACTGTAACGACGAATCATTCGAGTGCTCTTGTGGAGAGGCATTCGGTTGTGAGGCAGAGGCAGAAGCACATATTCGCGACAAGGCCTTCCAAGGCCCGCCGGTGCCGGTAGCCGGACACCCGGAGGAATTGCGTTGGGAAAACGAGGCGGAGACTGGATTCGACGAGCGTGTCGAATACATTCCAGATGTGGCGAACACGGCCGGCAAAGTTGTTGAGGGAGCTGACTTCCTGATCGCGACGGCACGAGCGACCCTGACGCCGCCGGCCAACCACGATTTGGGCGACTGGGAGCCACTGCAATCTGGCCGCCTGTCGAACCATTGTGGCGACCCGCTGTTCTCGGCACGGCTCTTGTCGAAGGCCATCGCGACGCTTTCGACAGGGCATCAGTACGTCCCAGATCGGTACACGCTGTATTTCCGCGGGCATACAGCGCTGTATCTAGAGGGACCGAGTGGCGGTATCATCGTCGCTGAGCGGCTGCCAAGCCTCGACTGACGCGGCAGTTTTCTGTTCCTCCGGCGGGCGAGAGGATGACAGAGCATACATCCGAAACCAGCGACGCATCGCCTGCAAGCAGCGACGAATCGGCGGTCGCCGAGCAACTGACTCCGGTCGTCAAGCCTCTCTCGCCGTTTGTCTGGACGGACGACGTGGTGTCTGCGTTCGACGGCGCCGTGACCGTTCGCCCGGAATCTGCCCGGTATCCAATCGCTGCAACGGTTGTTGACGGCGCTGAGTATCTTGTCGCAACAGCCCAAGAAACATTCACTCCACCGGCCAGCTACCCGTTCCAGTTGTTGGGCATCAGAGGAGAAACAACGCACTGTTAGCTGAATCCATTGGCTCGGCTCCGAGGGCATACCTTCGGAATAAAGAGACTGTGGTCACGTGCCTTGTTCTAGTATCATATGAATATCTTAACATGATTCGGTAGTACAGTATCCCGGTGTAGGGGATTTTCACTCATATTTTGAGGGGTTCGCCGCGGGCGTACTGAAGATGATAGTCACAGTTGTTCCGTCGGTAGTTTCGAAGTCGATCAATGCTCCTGAATGCGCGATTATTCGGTCGACAATCCACAGGCCGACTCCAGTACTGTGTCTTAGTGCAGACTCTCCGTGCTCATCCAAAATCCGAACCTCGTGCGGGTCAATACCAGGTCCGTTGTCGGCGATTTCAATTGTTGGGCCGGCGGGTCGCTGTTCAACAGTAATCTCGACGCTAGGAGTGTGGCTGTCGTTGTGTTCCAATCCGTTTCGGATCAGATGATGGATTGCAGTCCCAAGCTTTGGGTGGGCATTTACATCAGGTGTGGCCTCAATATGTGTGACCAGTTCTCCATCAGGGAACTCATCGCCGATGGATTCGGCTGTATCTTGAACTGTTGTCTCCAGCGAGGCGGTCACCATTTTGTCTCTGTTCCGGATAACCTCGCGCATCTCGCGAGCATGTACTGTCGTTTGCTCCAGTTCTTCACAGCTACTGACAATTCGCTGCGCATACCCTGAGATAGGCTTATCTGCCTGCTCAGCAATAGTGTTCGCATATCCTAAAATCGGAGTGAGCTTGTTCCGGACGTTGTGTCGCAGAATCCGTGCAATGACCTGCCCAAGCAAATCAATATTCTGTTGAGTCCCGATCACTTCTGCGATGGATTCGAGATTTGTAGCAAGAATATCGATGAGTTCCGTGTCGATTTGTGTGAAGCTATCACTGTTGGTCGATGCAACGGTGAGAATACCGAAGTCGCCGATTGGTGCGGTAATTTCTTCCTCAATTGACGTTTCAGAGTTATTCGCGTCATCCAGTTCTGAAACATCTGAGACAGCAGAGGCCTTGTTTTTTATCAACGCTTGCCATGAAATACTACTCCCTTCTAAAGAAGCTGGTTGGCCACCGACCAGTTTAGTTGCCGGTGTCGTATGATGAACCGGTTGGAGCTGCTGGCTCGCCGGCTGGTACTCCCAGATGCCCGCCACGGGCATATCTAACGCATCAGGCATCTTTTCAAGTACCAACTCAGCCATTTCTTCATGTGTGTCTGCGTGCAGCGCGTCTCGAACGGTCTCTTGTACTGCCCTTAGCCCCTCTTCATTAATTGTCCGGCTGAGTGCAATCTCAGCTAACTGGCTCAGTAACCGGAGGAGGTACACATCCCGGTCGCTAAACGCGTTCGTTTCGAACGCCGAGGTAATCAATACGCCGTGTCCACCGATGGGCAGAGCAACAACACTTTTCATGGGAGTCTCACCATTTAGAAGCGTGCTGTTGACCTGATCTGTGTCGTCGATTCGGACGGGTTCGCCGTTATTATACGCACGCCATAGAATAGTTTCTGTTTCAGTGTATTCTGCCAGCTTGTCGCACAGTCTCTGCTGTACCCGCCCATTGACTGCCTCCGGTTCAAGTGCCCCGGACCTTCTCCGATATAGATGTATCCCGGCCGCCGAATATCCGAGGACTGATTCAATCGTCTCAACTACATATGTACAGACCTGTTGCCGGGAGTTCTGGTCAAGAATATCCTGTGCTGCGTTATACAGTTTTTCGAGTGTTTGTTCACGCTCTTTTTGTTCCGTGATATCGACGTACACTCCAAAGTACTCTGCTTGGTCGCTTGCTGCGACTGGGACACCGCTGAACAGAAAGTGACTGCTTCCTGAACGAGTTTCTCGGTGTATTTCCTTATTAACTATATGGCCTTGCTCAATTGTGTCAATGAGTTCCTTGGCGGTGTCTGACTGGGTATCAGGACCGACAAAATTGTTGAGATCATGGCCACGAATCGCCCCTTCATCGCCGACAAATGTGTTCTTAAACGCCTCATTAGCGCGGACGACCCGTTCAGTTCCGTTCTCAATGACGACGTTGACGACTGGTTCCGGGACTGCGTCGAACAGAGTTTCAAACCGATTTCGCTGCTCTCTAAGCCGCTGTTCGGTCACATTTGACCGACAGGCCTGAGCGAGCTTTTTATTAAGCGGGGCGAGTGCTGCCGCAGTCTCTTGCTCAATTGCACCCCCATGTTTTCCGAGGACAATCGCCCCAAACCCGGGAAGGTTCATAATGTGGTACTCACCCATACCCTCGACTTGCTCTGCGACCGGCAGTGACTCAACAAATGAGGATGCTATGCCGCTTCCTCCGACTGTTACCGCATTTCTGTCGTTTCCTCTGGGGGCGTGACTGCCCATCTCAGAAGAATCAGGCGATGCCACGCTTCTCGTAACGAGTTCGCTTAGCTGGCCACGCGCCATCTGGAATAATGTGTTTCGCTTCGGCTTGGCTGGAATCGAAGCCACAAGTGACAGCGCTTCGCTATCGTTCGTGTTGTCGACCCGAAATACAGCACCAACTGAGCAGTTCAGTTTCTGAAGATACGCTGTAAGCGCTCTGTCGGCCGTGGCTTCGAGTGACTCTCGGGAGTTGATGCTGAGAGAAATCTCGTAAAGCGTCTGTATTCGCTGTTGTCGTGATGTCATATCTCGCTGGCCGCTCCGACGACGGCCGTCTTGTTGTAGTAGTCCAGATGGCCTGCTCC